>Ga0209121_10003989_pt1 | contig 13980 bp, 14 predicted proteins | sample Cruoilmetagenom3_FD_187292 | JGI IMG/M metagenome (GOLD analysis project Ga0209121, IMG submission 187292) | Oil polluted marine microbial communities from Coal Oil Point, Santa Barbara, California, USA - Sample 3 (SPAdes) (version 2) | ecosystem: Environmental > Aquatic > Marine > Oil seeps ...
CAGCATCTCACCAAGGGCTTCATATCCTCTACGTGCAATATATTCTTCAATATTTTCCGGATCAATCAAGCCGCAGTTAGACAAAACTATTTTCTTCTGTTTCTCAAAAAAAGGGACTTGTTTTTTTTCTTCAACTATTTTGCGTGCTTCCGGGGTTTTCCAAATTAACCTTTTGACTGGCCTCCCCTTCAAAAAATGACTTTCAATAATTTCATCTATATCCTCTTCTTTTATCTTAATATAAAATGAACCTTCAGGATAAACAACCATAACAGGCCCAAGTTCACAGGGGCCCATACACCCGGTTTCAACAATATTTATCTCATTTGTTAGATCTTTCTCATTTATTTTCTCAATAAGTTTTGATTTTATCTCATGGCTGTGAGAAGCAATACATGCTGCACCTCCGCAAATCAAAACATCCAGTCTTTTTTTCATAAAAAGCCTCCTTAAGTCTTAAATAAGGTCTATTCTGTCACTTCCAACACAAATTCAGAGACTGGGTTTCCATTTACAATATGTTCAGATATAATTCTTTTTGCATTTTCAGCTGTTACATTACCATAAACTATATCTAATTTCCCCTGTTCATGTACAGTAACAATCGGTTCATGTGAACTTAGTCCCCTTTCACCTGATTGAGAAACAATAACATCACTTAGATCACGTTTCTCTATTTCTTCAAGAAAAGCCTTCAATGTTCCTCTTGCACCTGCTGCGATTCCACTTGTACCCATTCCTACTACTATCTTAATTCTTGCTTTTCCATCACGCAGATGCATATCTTTCTCTGTTTTCTCTCTTATTTTCCTTAAATCCTCAAGCTTCATTACACTTACCTCCCTTTATATTAACAAAAATCAATTTTCTTGATTTTCTCTTCTAAATTGTTGCATTATTTGTACTGCTTTTTGAGGGTTAAGCCTCCCATATACCTCATTATCAATTAACATGACAGGAGCTAATCCACATGCTCCAAAACACCTGGCAGTAGAAAGGGTGAAGAACCTATCCTTAGTTGTTCCTCCAACTTTCAATCCAAGCTCTTTTATAAGAGCCTTTATAATCTCCTGAGCTCCCTTAACATGACAGGCAGTTCCAAGACAAACATTAATTATATGATCACCAATTGGTTCAGTCCTGAAAAAATTATAAAAGGTAACAACACCATAAACCTTTGAATATGAAACATCCATTTCTCGTGCTACAAAATATTGCACTTCAACTGGTAAATACCCGAAAATCTCTTGAGCCTTGTGAAGTACCTGTATAAGTGGTCCTGGAGTTTCCCGATTTTCCTCAATAAATTTCATCAATTCCCTATAATGTTCATTATCCGGGATATGAATTTCAGAAACTTCCATTATTTCCTCCTTTTATTAATATCTTTTTTTTGGAAAGAATAACCCATATAGGAGTTAACCGGTCTTGTTCTTTAAAATAGAATAAATTTTCCCTGACACATCAAATGCATTATACTGAGTACCCAAAATATATACTCCTTCCTCTTCTGCCTTTTTTATTACAGCATCATCCGGGCAAATTCCATTTGGAAGGATTATTCCTTTTATTTTTTTCAATTGAGCTACTGCAATCACATTCATATGCCTTTGAATTGTTACCCACAAACTATCTTCTTTACAATTAGCCATAACATCAGAAAGAAGATCTGAAGTATAGCCCTCATAAACAGAACTTTCTTGACCCTCAGCAAATACTTTGAGACCCAATTCAGAGATAATTTTTTTTATTTTCATAGTTTATATACCTTATAAATCATTAGTTAATGTTATAACAATACAAATTATAAAAGTCAATATAAAATTATAAATTATTTTTGATTTCTTAAAAGAATTCAGTTCAAACCATATTCTCTATCGTAAATTCGTAATTTCTTTATCTATGAATTCTCTTAAAAATTTTATTACATACGGATGAGTTATATGTAAATCACCTATCTGCTCCTTTATTTTTTTTGTAGATATATTAAAAATTCCATTATCATTTTCATAAGTAATATCTATATTACAATGATCATTACCAACAATTGATGTCAAAATCGTATCTTTTATTTTTCCTATTGGAGGAACATCTATATTGCTCCTTTTAAAAATAGCACTTACTAATGTACCCTTCCCAACATGACTTTCCATTTTAAAACTCCCTTCACAATGAATAGCTGTTTCTTTTAAAATAGGGATTCCAAGCCCTACCTTTTTACCTCTCTTTGTAGTATAAAAAGGATCCTGAACTTTCCTTAGAGTTTCAGCATCCATTCCTTTACCATCATCTTCAATCTCAATTAAAATCAAATCCTCTTTATCTGATTCCTTTAATTTTATTTTAATATTTTTTGAATTCGCTGAAATTGAATTCTGTACAATATCAATTATATGATAACAGAGTTCTTCCATCATATTACTATTTTACCTCAAACCTGCCTTTAAGACCTGCTTTATATATTTCCTTAATAACAGGTGTTTTAACATCATAAATAGTATAAGCTCTACCTATATCTCTAACATAGTGAGCATCTGAATTTGAAATCAAATTAAAATTATCAAGCTCAGGATATTTATCCAATATATTTTCTCTATTTGCATTATAAGATATCTCAAACATACAATTGTTTAACTCTTCAGGCACAAAACCCAGATTTATCATCAAACCAAATTGTTCGCTTTCAATATGTGCAGGCACAACATATCCATTACATGACTTTACCCTATCAACAAGTTCAGAGATCGACAAATCAAGAGAATTTAATAACAGTTTTTCTTCAATCCTTACAATATTATCATTTTCATCAACAACAATCTGGTCACCAAAATATTCAGGATTGTTTTTTATTACTGGTAGGTAATTATAAATATCAGAATAAAATTTTTCAGAATCTCTCTTACTTTCAAAATAACATAAAATATGTACATCTTCTGCAGTTTGAGCTTCCATTCCAAACACAACCTTAATACCCAGTTTTTTGCCTATTGATGCTGCGTAAAAACTATTTTCTACACTATTGTGATCAGTAATTGCAATAACATCCAGATTCAACTCTTTAGCTCTGTTCACAATTGCGCGAGGAGACATTTCAAGTGACCCGCATGAAGAAAGCGTAGAATGAATATGAAGATCAGCAGAAATTTTCATTATTATAATATATCAAACCCAAAGTAAAAAGTAAAAAGGCAAAAAGAAAAAGAAATTAGTATAGAAGATGTTTATTCTATCTCCTACCTCCTATCTCCTAAGAATTTCATTAACATTGACATAAGAAAAAATCTATAATAGAATTCAAAAAAGTAAGTGAGGTAAGTATGAAAGTTAAAGAATTGGTAAAGATACTTGATGGTGAAGTAATCTCAGGAGAAGATAAATTAGATGAAAATGTAAAATCTATAGGTGCTGGTGATATGATGAGTGAGATCCTCGCTTTTGCAAAACCAGGAATGATGATTCTGTCAGCACAGGCATCGCCACAATCTGTGAGAACAGGTATTGTAACAGAGATTCTGGGATTGGTAATTATATCTGGTAAGAATATCCCACAACAAACAATTGAAATGGCAAAACAAAACAACTTTTTGCTTATAAAAACTAAATATTACATGTTTTCCACATGTGGAAGACTTTATAAAGCTGGTTTCAAAGGCATTGATGAAGAATAAAAAAAACCTAAAAAAATATGCTGATATATTTGCCCATATAAAAGCATCTGATTTGATGACTAAAAATGTTACAACCCTAACACCTGAAAATAAAATGTCTCAAGCTAAAGAAATGATGAGAATAAAAAAGATTTCTGGAATCCCAATTGTTGATAAAAAAGATAAACTTATAGGAATAATAAGTTTAGAAGATATTATTAAAGCACTTGAGTTCAATAAAATGGATGAACCTATTCAAAACACGATGACAACCGATGTAATAACAGTAAACATAGATGACAATCTTACTGATATTGTTGAAAAATTCGATATCTTAAAACTCAGGCGTTTTCCTGTAGTTGATAAAAATAATATAATTCAGGGCATTATTTCAAGAGTAGATGTTTTAAACGGGATACTGGAAAAATTCAGTTTAATATATTCTCATGACAAAAAAAGGAACTCAACCTTAAGCCAGGAAATTTCACTTATAACAGGAGAGAAATTACTAATTAATGAAGCAGAATTCCACTTTGCTATTGACAATGCAGATATTATTGCTGCTGGAACAGGGGCTGCACTTTTACAACAATTTTTAAAGAAAAAAGAGGTAGATAACGAAATAATCAGACGAATCGGTATTGCAACTTATGAAGCAGAAACAAATGTAGTTATTCATAGTAAAAGCACCGGAGATATACTCTGCTTTATTAAAGAAGATAGAATAATTATCCGTGTAACTGATAAAGGTATTGGAATTGAAGATCTTGAACAAGCTATGGAAGAAGGGTTCACCACTGCTTCCGATTATGTAAAAGAGTTCGGTTTCGGAGCTGGAATGGGCATACAAAATATGAAAAGATTTACTGATAAACTTGTAATCATTTCTGAAAAGAAAAAGGGGACTCAAGTAGAAATGGTTTTTTATACAGATAAATAATTTAATTACTTATGAAAATTCTTTAAAAAATTCTCAAGTCCTGGTACTCCACCCTGAAATATCAGGTATCCATTATAAGGTTCTCTCTCTGTAATTTCTTTATTTACCGGATTAAGCATTATTTGTCTGACTTTATCCAGATCATTAGTTTGACCTAATGCCCAGCCTAATTTTATATATGCTACTTCTGGAAGCATATTCTCAGCAGGAATTATACCTTTGCTCATCAAATCTCTTCCAGTATCGTAAACAAACATATGAACATAACCCCACAGAGTTTGAACAGTCATATATATAGCAACTCCTCTCTTTATTGCCCTCTCAATTGCAGGGTAAACAAGTTTATTCACATGTCCAAGACCAGTTCCTGCAATAACAATTCCCTTGTAACCGTTTTCTACAAGAGAATCTATTATATCAGGCTGCATATTAGGATAGTAATATATTAATGTCACCTTCTCCTCAAAATAGGGATAAATCTCAACATTATGATCATTCCTTCTATGGTTATAATCTGTCCATATAGGCGTTATTTTCTCTTTATCAACCATTGCAATTGGTGTATCACCAATTGTTCGGAAAGTAGAGCGATATGATGAATGCATTTTTCTTACCCTTGTACCTGAATGTAAAAGAGCATACTCGTCAGATGTGGGGCCAAACATACATACCATAACCTCTGCAATATCAGATTGACCTGCTGTCTTTGTAGCGTGTATAAGGTTGAGAGCTGCATCAGAGGAAGGTCTATCAGAAGAACGTTGGGAACCAACCAGAATGATTGGTACAGGTGAATTCTGCACCATAAAAGAGAGCGCCGATGCAGTATGGTGAAGAGTATCTGTCCCATGACCAATAACAATACCATCTATCCCCTTTTTGATCTCGTCTCCAATTGCAATTGCAAGTGTCTTATACTCTTCCGGGCCCATATTCTCACTAAACACAGCAAAAAGTTTTTCAGTTGTTAAATTACATATATCTGCCAACTCAGGTACAGCTCCATAAAGTTCTCCAGGAGAAAAAGCCGGAATAACAGCACCAGTTCTGTAATCAAGTCTTGAAGCAATGGTTCCACCTGTTCCAAAGAGCTTTACATTTGGTTTACCCTTAGAAAAAGGAAATTCCTTTTCAGGTATTTTATAGTGTGCTTCTTTGTATCCAAGCTCTTTCATATTTATAATTGTATTAACATCAATCCCAATATTGTAACCAGTTATTAACTTTAAAACAATGTGAAGATCATCATCATATTCAGATCTTGGAAGGATTATTCCTTTGAATTCTCCCCTTGTGGTTTCAATCAATGTCTCGCTCCAGACTCTTATTTTAAATTTCTTTAAAACTAACAGAGACTTCCCTTTATACCCCTTAAAAAGATCACTCATCCTTACCCCCATCAACCATTCTTCTAAGTCTATCAAAATCCATATTACCATTTGCTATTGGATGCAATTCTCCCATAATCCACAAACTCTCAGCCTGCGAGCTCTTTTTTGAATTACTATTTTTTTTAAATCTCTCTTTCAATTTAGGTAAAAAGGAGATGATTTTTGCTTCACTGCATTTTTCATATTTTGTAATCTTTAAAATAGAATCAAAATCCATATTTGGATTTTTATACATAACAGGAAGCATCTCTTTTATAATCTCTTTTTTTAATTTATTTTTAATCACATAGGCAAAAAGAGCATAAATTTTAGAATAATTAAACAATGATTTTGGATTTGTTTTACCTTCTATATTTTTAAGCTTATGCCCGATAAGAGTTCCAACAAAAATAGGATTTACTTCAAAACTCTCTATAATTTTTTTTATTAATTCAAATAAATTTTGCTTTAAAATATAGATATAAGTATCAGAAGGTATTTTCCACTTCTCAAGTTGTTTAATTCTATTAGCAATACTTGATGGAAGTGATTTTTTAGCTTCCTGAATCTGGCTCTCTTCTATAGGAATTGGTGCAGAATCAGTATCAGGATACATACGATTAGGCCCTGGCAGAACTCTTTCAAAAATATTGGTACCATCTCTAAATGACTTTCTTGTCTCATTTGGAATCCCTTTAAAAGCAAGAAGGCACCTCTCCTCAATAGTTTCAAGAGCAGTTTTAATATCCTGATCTGAGCCCCAAGTAATTATCTGTGCATCATTTTCTTTTGTATTTAGAATCTTTTTTACATAGGATAGCTCATCTTCACTTATAATTGGTTCTAATTCCTCGGAGTGTATCATATTTGGTTTTTCAAGGCATGCTATTACTTTTAAACGATCTATCAATTCATTTGCAAACATTTTGCCGGGTTGTGTAAAAAATGAAAGAATACTTCTAAAATCAGGTAGATTTACACACACAATTCTATTCTTTTCTCCAGATAAATTTTTAGATGGGAAATTATAAGATTTAAAAAGGCTTGCTGAAACATCCTTACTCTTTATTTTCCATTTTGAAGGATCAGTAATACGTTTACTTAACATTTTTTTTATTTCAAGAAGAGCTTTCTGACGAAAGGCTTCATTATGAGTTAATTCTGGTATCCATTTTATATGAGAAACACCTTTGATTTCAACTCTGGTTCCCCCATTTATACTTACATTAACATCCTCTCTTGCAGCTCCAATTCCTGTTCTAACTCTTCCTGTACTTCTGGTTAAAAAACGAAGGTACTGGCCAGCTTCTCCTGCTTCTGCAGGGGTTTTCATATCAGGATATGTTACCATTTCTACTAAAGGCATTCCAAGTCGATCAGTTATGTATACTCTCTCATGACCAATATCTGAAACCTCTCTACAAGCATCTTCCTCTACACTAACTTGAATTATACGTATCTTTTTATTTTTTAATTGAATCTCACCCTCGATTCCAACAAGAGCAGTTCTCTGAAACCCAGTAGGGATACTGCCATCAAGGTACTGTTTACGAGTAATATGTATTTCACCTACAATATTTGTATTTAAAAGTAATGAAATTTCCAAGACAATATCAAGAGCCTGCATGTTTAAAATAAAGGGTGGTGTATCATCAATCTCATAAGTACAGGCTGTCTCATTCTTTATGTGATAAATAATATTTTTTCTTGTCTTAAACTCCATCAATGCAGTCCCATCATATTCACCCATTTCACTCAGGGTGGGCCTCATATGCCTGATAATTTCAGCATCATATTCATCTTTCTTTTGATACAAACCAGCAGGACAGCGACAGAATAGTTTTTTTTCAGTCTTTAACTGTTGATGAATTTCAAGTCCACATTTAAATCCCATTTCATAATAATCCTGAGGTTTTGTCTTTTTCCTTGGTAAATAACCTACAATCCTCTTTGTCTTTTCATAATTTTTTACAGCATCAAAATTTATATGCATAATATCAATCCTTTTAATGTTAAACACAAGTATATTTTTTCACTCTATTGTTGTCAAGAAAATATAAAAAAATATATTTTTTAATATTATTGATTTTATTTTTTTCATATGAAAGAATGAGATTGAAAAAACTAAGGAGAAATTAAATGCCCGAACAAATTTTACCTAACATCTATGTACTTTTAGAAAAAATTAAGGATCTGGTTGATTCTGTACCTTCTGAGCAAAATGACGGAATTGATTGGAATAAACTTAAACAACAAAAAGAGGGAGCGCGTCTGGCTCTTGACAACTTGTTTATTATGTTTGGAAATCCAGAAATAAAATCAGTAGATCCTTGTAAATATGGCAACCCAAAGAAGTAATCTGTTTCATTTCTAACACCCAAACAACTTATAATAGTTTTATATATTATTTTAAATGGAGTTTTGCAGCTTCACCTTTATTGTAACCGAAGATTGTAATTTCAACTGTACGTATTGCTATAAAAAAAAAAATAAAATATATATTACTGACCCCATAATTGAGAAATCCATAGAATTTTTTTTCCCATATCTAAGTAAAGAATGCTATATAAATTTTTATGGTGGTGAACCTCTACTTGCTTTTGATAAAATTAAAAAAATTATTTATATTCTAGAATCTAAAAATAAAAAATTTAATAAGAAGATTCATTACTCAATAACCAGTAATGGAAGTTTAATCAATGACAAAATATTACAATTTCTAAACCAATATAAATTTTCATTAATGATAAGCTTTGATGGATATGCTCAAGAAATATCAAGAAAAAAAGGTAGTTTCACAAAAACAATTTCAGTTATTAAAAAAATTCTAAACTATCCACAAATAAAACTTGAAATAAATAGTGTATTCACACAAAAAACAGTTGGAACTATTTCAAAATCCATTTCCTTTATCCTTGGTCTTGGAATTCCTAAAATCAATCTTTCTATCAACACCACAGAAGCCTGGAATAAAACATCGATTCACAAATTAAAAGAAGAATTAAGAAATTTAAATGATTATTTATACTCTTATTATCAAAAAACTGGATCTATTCCTCTTAATGATTTCAAAGATGATTTTGAAAAAGGCATTTTCCAATGTGCAGCAGGCAAAGACCGTATGGCATTAACCCCATATGGAAATATCTGGGGGTGCTATCTATTTGCAGACTATTTTCAAGAAAAAGAAAAAACCTCTGAATACCTCAAATACTATTTTGGTACACTGGATTTTTTCAGAAAAAATCATAAAACAGTTTACCCAAAAATTCTTTCTAACTATTCGAAACTCAGGACAGACTATTTCTGGACCTCAGAAAAACTCTGTATGTTATGTGATAATCTCAAAGAATGCAGGATATGCCCTATGGATGCTGCTTTTTCCGGATCTATTATTGGAAAAGCAACACAATGGACATGTCAAATCAATAAAATACTCTTAAAAGAAAAAAAACTGTTCTGGCAAAGAATAAAAGGTTAAATATAGGATAAAACTTTATCACACAGAAGTAGCTCTTTTAAGAGTTATTAATTGTTTTTTAGCATCCTTAAACTCATGTAAAGAAAAATCTGCTTTTTTCCACAACAAGATAAATTTTTCAAAATTCTCTATTGCTTTCCCTTCCCAGCCCTTTTTCTGATATATCTTTGCCAGCCAATAAAAACTTTTAGAATAAATATCACCAAATCTTAATCTTCCAAAAGTTAAATTTACAATCTTTTTATATTCCTGGAGAGCCTCTTTAATATTTCCAGTTTTATATAATATTGATGCCAGAGTAGATATATAAAAAGCATGCTCATCATCCTTATCACTTTGATAAGGCAATAAATTTATGGCTTTTTTAATATAAGAAATTGATTCGAGAGCATTATCTTCTTTGAATGCAATTAATCCCATCAAATGGTAATAATATCTAAAACCTCTCTTATCTCCCGTTTTTTCAACCATTTTTTTAAATTCTTCTGTAAATTTCTTTGCTTCATTGATTTTATCTAGCTCAATCAAGTTAAGGCCCAGAAGATGATAAGCCTCTACCTGATTTTCTTTAAAATTATATTTGAGGGCTTTTTCAAAAGCTCGTTTTGATAAAGCAATTGATTCTGTAAAAAGTCTGCATTGAAATTTCAAATAAGCTAAAAATAATTTGAAATCTAACTCATAATATTTAAAACCAGATTTTTCAGAAAGTGCAATCCCCTTGATAATATTTTCTTTACATTTTTTAGATTGTCCATGAGTTAAATAAAGATGTGCTATCCAGAAGCGCCCTAATAACTCAGAATTAGAATCTCTTTCCTCAACAAGTTGTCTATAAATTTTTTGAGCTTTTGTTAAATTTCCTTTTAAATAATAAACACTACCAGTCAATTCAAAATTTTCATAATTATTAGCTTCTAAAGAAATTACATTTTGCAGTTCCATTAAAGACAAATCATATCTGTGTTGACATGTATAAATATCACTTAAATATCTATGATATCTTACTCTATTATAAAGTAAATACTTATTTTTTTTAAGAAAATCTATATCTTTATCATACCAACCTTTTTTCATAAATATATAAGCAAGGTTCCATAAAGCAATTCTTGATTTATCATTTATCTTTAAAACTCTTTCAAATTGCTTGATTGCAAGATCCCACTCTTCAACATTTCTATAGTTTGAACCCAACAAGATATTCCCTTTTTCATCCTCTGGATAAAGTTTTAATAAAGCCAGATAAGGTTTTATCTTTTCTCTATAAGATTTTCTAATCTGAGTATAATAAGAACCTTTAATCAGATAACGTTCTCTATCTGACACATGCTCCAGCAAATCCACTGCCCTTTTTATATACTGTAAAGCAAAATCTGATTGTTTTAAATATGAATAATTTATGGATATTTTGTTATAAGCAATAGCAAATTCAGGATCAATAGCAACTGCCTTTTTTAGGTTATTAATGCTCTTATTGAATTCTTGTTCTATATAACATCTTTCACCATCAATATAGTATTTTAACGCTTCAGGTGAGTTAGTTGTAATCTTACCAATCTCTCTATCAATGTCATTAAGAATCTCTTTTGGAGTGAAATTTAAGCTGGATTTTATTTTTAGAGTCAATCGGTCAATAATAGAAAAAAGACTTGATTCACCCTTCCCATCAACATATACTGTTTCTAATAATTCACTCTTTTTCGGTTCAAAAATCTTGATGCTTACACGAAAAATATCACCCGCTTTAGCATAGCTTCCCAGAATAATGTACTGAACATTTGTTTTAGAAACCACCTTCTCAAGAATATCAGGCCCATATCTTGTATCTTTCAAATGATTTGCTTCTTTTAAAATCTGATAGAGTTGATCTTCTGGTAATACTCGTATATATTTGGATTGAGCGATATCTGTAACCAGAAGATCCGAGAAAGCTCGACTCCATTGATCAAGATTCTTTTCACCTGTGTTATTTTCAAAATGCATTACTGCTACTGAAGGTTTTAACTCATTAATAGAAACCTTTTTATCAATGAATCTCCCTTTTTTAATGAAATAAAAAGAAATCATGAGTAAAATTACTAAAATAATAAAAAAGGCTATACTGATTCCTTTATTCTTAATTATAAAATAATCTATTGGCTTTGTAGTAAATTTGCCTTCATTTAAATCGTTAAGAATTTCTTCTGTATTATTGTAGCGTCTTTCTGGCTTCTTCTCCAAACATTTTAAAATAATCTTTCTAATAAATAGAGGAATCTCCATTTCTATATCTTTTGGAAATTTAGGTTTTTCATTGATATGCTTCTTTAGGTATCCAAAGTCCGTTTCTGATTCAAAGGGTAGAGAGCCTGCTACCATCTCATACATCATTATCCCAAAAGAGTAAATATCCGAGCGTCCATCAATTTTATCACCTTTCCATTGCTCTGGTGAAATATATTGAGGAGTTCCAACAAGAGTCCCTGTAAAACTCGGATCATCCACTTTAATGGATTTAGCCAATCCAAAATCTGTAATATAAACTCTTCCATTTTTATCTATCATAATATTTGAAGGCTTTAAATCTCTATGGACAACACCATTTCTGTGAGCTGCACCGAGTCCCTCTAGAATTTGTGTAGATATGCTAAGTGCTGAATCAATATTTAAAGGGGAGGGATATTCCCGAACAATATTTTTCAGGCTTTCCCCTTCAATATATTGCATTGAAATAAATTTAATATCATCTTGCTCACCAAAATCATGAATCCTAAGTACATTCTCATGTGATATTTCTCTTGCAAGCAGAATCTCGTTTTTAAATCTTTCAATCATTTTTGGATCTGCCAGAAATTCAGGACGTATCATTTTTAAGGCAACAATTATGCCCAATTCTCTATCCACTGCTTTATATACTCTTCCCATTCCGCCCCTCCCAACCTCTTCTACAATTTGGTATCTATCTGCAAACAGATCATCTGTATTAAAATTGAACTCAGAATCAATATCTGGGATTTTTGAACTTCCCCAAGAAGCTGAATCAGTTTTTTTTAATAAAGCTGCACCACATTTACTGCAAAAAGAACTTTCATCGGTATTCTTAAATCCACACTTCCTGCAAATCATTTATATACACCGTTTAGCAATAAATCTTTTCACATCGAAAAAATAGCAGTAAAATAGAAAAATGTCAATAAAATAAAAATAATATAATTGTTTGTTTAATATATAAATGATAAAATAATTTCTAAAATGAATATTAAAAAAAAACAAATCTGGGTTATATTTTTTATATTTACACTTCTTTTAACTGCATGTAAAAATAGTACAGACTTATCAGAAAATGAGCTTGAACAAAAAGCATTCCACTTGATAAATGATCATCGCATTTCTAAAGGGCTGGATAAACTTGAATGGAATGATACAATCGCTGAACAATGTCGAATACATAGTAGTAATATGGCATCTGGAATAGTTCCCTTTAGTCATGACGGATTTCAAAATCGTTTATCAATAATTAACGAAACAATTCCTTATTCAAGAGGAGCAGAAAATGTTGCATATACTTCAGGTTATTCTGAACCTGCAGAAATTGCATATAAAACATGGATACATAATGAAGAGCATAAAATAAATATTGAGGGCAATTATAATCTCACAGGTGTGGGCGTAGCAAAAAATGATATAGGTGACTTTTACTTTACCCAAATATTCATACTATCAAAATAAATCCTGAATCCAGAGTCATAAATCTATGAGTTTGAATTTTAAAATCGTTTATCTAAATTTTTATAAATATATCTACACGCATTGTTTTATGAATCATATCAATATTAACAATCTTAATTTCAATATTTTCATTCTTTTCAATTAATCTTAGTCTCATAACAATATCCTGCAATTCCTCCACAGATATATATTCAGAATTTTTCAATTCTGCACGAACCCTAGCAAAAGTTCCCTTATCAAAATCATCGATTCTTAAAACTGGAAACCCATATCTGTCAAATACATCATAAATTATTTGAGGATCAAATGTTGTTTTCATTTCACTCCATATATAAATATAAGACTATTTTAAATTTAATTCAACTCTTTTTAATTAATTCTTTTCACAAATTTATATATCAAAAAAAATTATTGAATAGAAATTATAAAATGTTTATAATATAAATTAAAAAATTTAAAGGAGGTTCAAATGAGAAAGAGGGTTTTTGATATTATAATATTAAACGGGAGACCAGCTGCTGGCAAATCGGAAATCATAGATTATTTAAAAAAAACACCAATAAAAGAGCGTATTGATCGTTTTCATATTGGTGAATTTCATGAAATAGATGATTTTACATTTTTATGGGAACAGTTTGAAGATGACGACATTATGGAAGAAATGGGGTTGCCCCGCATAATATCCAATAGAGAATTTGAATATAAAGGTAAAATATATCCAGGTTATGTTTTTAAAGAAAAATGGTACTGGAACTTTCTAATAAAAAAAATAAACCTGAACTATTCAAAGATTATTCGTGATAACCCGGATTATCATAAGGGAAATAAAACCGT
>Ga0209121_10003991_pt1 | contig 13975 bp, 10 predicted proteins | sample Cruoilmetagenom3_FD_187292 | JGI IMG/M metagenome (GOLD analysis project Ga0209121, IMG submission 187292) | Oil polluted marine microbial communities from Coal Oil Point, Santa Barbara, California, USA - Sample 3 (SPAdes) (version 2) | ecosystem: Environmental > Aquatic > Marine > Oil seeps ...
GAAATCAGGTTTGTTGTTCCTTTAGACCAGAGCTATACAGGTTTCAGCGAATATGCTGTAGCTAAGTTAAATATTAACGTTCCCGAGCCGACCACTTTATTGCTTCTCGGCTTCGGAATTCTCGGCCTTGCGGGTCTGCGGCGAAAAGAATAGAAAATTAAAAACGTATACTCGGGCTGAAACAGTTCTGATGAAAAATCCCCCGGTGTTCGCCGGGGGATTTTTATATGTATGAATCACATATCGAAAGTCGCTATTGATTTGTAAAAGTGATGAGAACTGCTATGTCCATTCAATCGGTTTCGATTGATGACAGTATGATACTATCGCCAGAAAATAATTAGCTGTTGATTGATGATATTCGTTTGCTGTACGTAACAAAAATATCAAATAGCCGATTGAACATAACTTGCCACGCCTTTAATCTCAAAATCGAAACACGTTCTTCCAGACATGTAATAAATATTCAAAAATTTCAGACTTATATTTTTCAAGTGTTAGAATAAATTATTCTTTCTTGCCGTTACTTCTCCAGAATTCATTTAATATTATGAAATGAAAAGATTTTTTGTCGGGAAATCGGGATCACTTGTCAGGTTAACACCCAGACGCCGGAGGCCTGCTTCATCTCCCGGTGTGGGCATATGGGTCATATGCACCTCACAACCATGAAGTTCTTTCAATTTTTCCATGGCCAGTTGTGCCGCCGAATTTGTCGTCGCGCTGACACTCAGAGCAATAAGAGTCTCTTCCAGATCCATGCTGATGGTTTTCTCGTGAAGCATGTCCACCTTGAGGTTGCCAATAGAATCAGTAATGTGGGGCGGCAGGAGTTTTATCTTGGGAGGTATCCCCGCCAGATGTTTTATGGCATGTAAAACAAGAGCGGATGCAGCGTGCATGAGGGGTGAATTCTCTCCCGTAACAACAGCACCGTCCCTCAATTCTATTGCCGCGCCGCAATATATACCTTCATTACCCTTCTCTTTTTCCTGAGCTTCGGCAGCTGCCTTTCGCGCCGGTTCAACCACGCTTCTGTATCCAGGCTCAAGATTAAAATCCTTCATGAAAAGTTCCACTCTCTGGACGGTTTCACCATCAGTAAAGCCCATTGCATACTCACACCGGTAACGAAAATACCGTCTGATTATTTCCTGTTTGGCAGCCTTCCTCGTGATTTCATCATCTATGATAGCAAACCCGCAGCGATTCACACCCATATCGGTCGGAGATTTGTAGAATGACTCACCCCCCGTTATTTTTTCCAGTATTCTTTTGAGAAGGGGAAATGAGTCGACGTCACGGTTATAATTCACGGCCTTCTTGTCATATGCCTCCAGGTGAAATGGATCAATCAGATTAAAATCCCGGATATCGGCGGTTGCCGCTTCATACGCAACGTTGACGGGATGTTTTAGAGGCAGATTCCAGATGGGAAACGTTTCAAACTTTGCATACCCCGATCTTATTCCCCTCCTGTAATCGTGATATACCTGAGAAAGGCACGTGGCCAATTTCCCACTGCCGGGACCGGGTCCCGTAACGATAACAAGGGGCTTTTCCGTTTCAATATAATCATTTGCACCGTATCCCTCATCACTTACAATCAGGTCCACATCCGTGGGATATCCCTTTGTATAACGGTGAGTGTAAACCTTGATACTCCGTCTTTCCAGTTTGTTTTTGAAGGCCATTGCAGACGGCTGGTTATCAAAACGCGTTATAACAACACCCAGAACATCGATGTCCCAATCCCGCAAATCATCGATCAGTTTGAGAGCATCGGAGTCGTAAGTAATACCAAAGTCTGCCCGTATTTTTTTTCTTTCAATATCACCCGCATATATGCAAAGCAGAATGTCCGCTTCATCCTTTAACCCCTTGAGAAGTCTCATCTTTACGTTGGGTTCATAACCGGGCAATACTCGCGCAGCATGGAAATCAAAAAGAAGTTTCCCGCCAAACTCAAGGTACAGCTTATTGTCAAATCTTTTGACTTTCTCTAAAATCGCTTCAGTCTGCTCCCCAATATACTTTTCATTATCAAAACCTGTCCCATTTATCATAAGAATATTCCCTTTTTATCCCCTTTTGATCAAACTTCTATCCAGCGGAACCCCTTCCCAGGCAGCTACCATAACCATCAACATGTCATCATAATCCAAATCTTCAGGATTATAAAATAGTGCTCCATCACCCAGTGCTTTCCCGGCAATATCCGACAACTTTTCCTTAGGAACCATTTGTTTGCCCTGTCTGTCAACAACCTCTCTAAAAAAACGGGCATGCGCGCCACCGGAGATTTCATGTAGATCCTGATTCATCTGACGGATGTGATCTATAACTCTTTCTGCTCTTAAGTGCTTAGGGGTTAAGGCACACACCTCCGGACCTGCCAGGGGTAAGAGTAATTCGGCTGTGAGATCTCCGTTTTTATGCATGTTATACTCCAAACCATAGGGCAATAAAATAGACATACATGTCCCATGAGGAACACCACAGACGGAACCTACCGAATGCCCCAGATTATGAATCATACCCACCATGGAATTGGAAAAAGCCATGCCGGCCAGTGTGGCAGCGTTGGCGAGCGCTAGACGGCCATCTTTATCAGAAGGATTTTTCATTACTTTTAACAGATTTTTACTGATCAGGCTAATTGCCGCAATAGCACTGGTGTCACTTAAGGGATTCTTGGCCAGGCAGGTGTACGCTTCTACCGCGTGAGACATGGCATCCATAGCAGTCGATGCCGTAATGAATGGTGGCAGCGTAAGGGTCATTCGGGAATCCAGAATAGCAACATCAGGTAAAAGAAAATAACTCACAAAGGTCATCTTCATATGTTTTTCATGATCCTTAATAACGGCAACAAGTGTCACCTCAGAACCGGTACCAGATGTGGTGGGTATCGCAACAAGAGGCTTTAACTGCCTTTTGAGGGCACCGGCCCCGCTAAACTTCATCAGATCATCGGCATTCTCGGAAACAACAATATTTATTCCTTTGGCCGTATCCATGACAGATCCGCCGCCGACAGCAATAAGAGAATCACAGCCATTTTCCCGGTATACCGCTGCCAAACGGTTTACAACTCGCAAATCTGAATCCTGCGGAACATCATCTGCTATAGCTCCGATGGAAACACCATCCTTGATCGCATCGGTTACAATATTAACTAATCCGGCACCGGACACCCCCCTATCCGTAACAATTAGAGGCCTTTTCGCATGCAAATCCGCCAATGCACCTGGAATTTTCTCCAATGCACCGTGGCCTGCTATCATTTTCACTCTTGAACAAAACTCATAATATTCAGGTAAATGCATGGGTTTGCTCCTTTTCAATTTCTGGTAATCGGTTTGCCCTCCCAGGCATGCTCCAAAATTGTCAAATATCCATCAAAATCAAATTTCGGCGAACCATGGGAAACAGCTTTTTCGGCAATATCCTGCAGCATATATCGGGGCACTTCCGCCTCTTCCAGTGTACGGGGGGTTTCGCTTTTGGTAGAATCATAAAGGTCGTGCTGCATTTCTGTTATCATATTTATTGCCACCCGGGCTCTCAGGTTTTCTGAGGTTTTCGCGTACTCGTCAAATCCTGCCAATGGCAATAATAAATCAGCAGTATGGTATCCATTTTTATTACTGCTGTATTCCAAACCATAGGGAAGAAGAATACCCATGCATATGCCGTCAGGAAGATCAAACATGTCACCCACAACCTCTCCGAGTGTATGAACTATATCCACGGTTGTGTTGGAAAGCGCACAACCGGCCATAGCAGCAGCGTTGGCAAGGGCCAGCCGGCCTTCTTTGTCTTTGGGTTCCTCTATTACATTAACGAGATTCTCTGCGATGTATTGTATGGCAGCATACGCATACGTATCGGTCAGTGGGTTCTTTGCCGGACAGGTATATGCTTCTGCTGAATGGGTAAGGGCAGCCATGGCTGTTGCCACCACTGTTTGCGAATCTTCGGCCTTGATCATGCGGGGATCAATTACGACAAGATCCGGCATCAGGAAATGGGAAGAAAATGTCAAATCTTCAATTTTGGCAAATCGAGACGTTTCATAGCCCGTCCCCGATAAGGTCGGCACCAAAACGAAAGGACCTAAGGGATTAATGATCAGGTCATCTCCGGCTAACTCCTTGAGACCCTGAATATTGTATGAAACGGCAATATTCATTATTTTTGCGACATCTACTATGGGACCACCACCCAAAGCCATGATCGAATCATGCTCTTTGTTTCTATAGATATTTGAGATCTCTTCTATAAACTTAATATCGGGGACATCCGGAACAGCATCAAAGATTCCGACGGTAACACCTGATTCTTTAAAGGCGTTAATAATTTTTCTAACCACTCCTTTACCCGCAACATCTTTACTGGTGATAACAAGGGGCTTCCTGGAGCTTAAACTATCCAGATCAATCGGGATATGTTCCAGAGCCCTGTTGCCTGAGTTGGTCTTAACGGGACAATAAAATTCATAATTATCCGGTAGAAACATAAATCACTCCTAAGGCGGCAAAGCCGCAAGGTCAAAGGCAAAAGGCTAAGGGCTAAAAGATTCAAAACTCAAATTTCCGGATTAGGGGGATTACAGGATTAATCCCTAATCCCTTAATCCTTAATCCTTTCAGCTGTTAGCCTTTCACTGCTGTCACCAACACTTGCGCAAAAAACGCAGTTATTGAAAATAAAATATCTAATAACCCAGTATTGAGCGGAAATAAATACGGGCACGTCCAATATACTTATGGCGGAATGACCATACGGGATATCTCTTGACTGCCAGTCTTGCAATCAGCCTGGGAAGCAAATAGACCTCAACAATATCCAGTACACGCACAACGGCACATGCGTACGAGACCTCACCGTCAACAATCATACGATCCCGGGCAGTGGCAACAGCCGTGCTTTCCTGAAATGTAAACATCAATATGGCGGCCTCAAGATTTTTAATCTCCATCTTCAGGTCAATATGTTTACCCTCCGGTTTCCACCCCATGTACTTCACGCGTCCCTTTTTGTTCTTACCCATGATCATATGGGGACCGTTGGGCTCAACGCTAAGGGAAAACGTGAATTCTTCCGGCAATGCTTCAAATTCCTCTTTTACGACCTTATCTACACGGGCTGCGGCCTTAATAGCCCTCCCAACAAACCACAACATGACAGCAACGTAGGCTCTTTTAAATGGTTTTCTTCCTGCCGCCACCTCTCTATAATCGGCCATTAGTCATCTCCTTTTTTACTGGATGCCCGGTTCTGGATGCTGGATACTGGATGCTTGATGCTTGTCACTTGCCACTAAATTCCGGCTCAGGCACGATCATGGTAATAGCATCCACAGGGCATTCCAGAGCGCAATAACCGCACCCGATGCAAGCTTTTTCGTTTTCCATATACGGATACCCGTGGGGATCTTTTTGGTCTGAAACCTCAGATAAACCAAGACAATCTACAGGACAGGAATCAATACAAATCTCGCATGACATGCATTTCTTGTTATTAAACTGCGGTTTTTCCCATTCTGATCTTTTTATCCTCACACATAACGCGCCGGATTGATCCTGTATTGCATCAACAGGGCATATCCTCCCACAGACACCGCACTCAATACACAGACCTTCTTCTATGACATGGATCTCTTCTTTCTCTCCCTGTATTGCATCTACGGGACAAATTCTCACACAAGCACCGCAACCATTACACATACCTGTTATTGTGTAGGACATTACCTGCCTCCATGCACTTGATTTATGCCGAGTTTTGTCATACTCTCAGAGGCAGGTTTACCCGTCCTCGCATCCCAGCCAAACTGTTTCCAGTAATCACTCATCATCTTTTCTATATTCACAGTCCTGCCCTCGTTGGCACCCTCTTCCAGGGGGGGGTCCCCAAAGGCCCTGTTGCTAAGCTTATAATCTCCCGGATTTATTCCGTGTTTTATATTGAAGGCCTGCTTCAGCGTCTGTATGCGCTCACCGATTTCCATGTATTCTTCGGGAGTTTTTTCCCAGCCAGTTGCTGCATTCAGCCAGCCAAAAGTCGGAGTTCTCTTTGACCCTATAAAAGTCCCGAACAAACAAAGCCCTGCTCCGTTTACCACATTCATAAACTTACTGCAGGCAGCGCCCATGACGACCTTCTTCTCATCAGCCACATATTTTCCGCTCTTGAAATAGAGCGGCCATATTCTGGGCAGACCCTTGACCACCTTCCATAGCTGAAACATCTCATAGTACAGCTGTGCCCCGATGGTATGTCTGCCCGGTGTTGGTTCCACAGAGTAGTGGAGGGCAAAGCCCGGATCATTTCGCCCATCGTGCATCGGAAGTTCCTGCCCCCCGGCATGGACGACATATCGATCAGCACCCTTGCCTATCTTCTGCGCCGCAACCTTTGAACCGTCCGCCAGCAGATCTCCAATACCTTCACGTTTTATCATTTTGCGAATGAGTTCCACAATGGCGTGTGAATTTCCCCATGTAAGTTCAAGACCATCTGTATCCTCCTTCGTCAAGATACCCCTTTCATAACATTCGATGGCAAATGCCACCGTAGCGCCGGCTGATATGGTGTCCATACCCGCCCTGTTCAGCAACTCATTCAGGTAAAAGATACTGTCCACATCGTCATTCATGCACAACCCGCCGAGAGCGAGGACGGTCTCATACTCGGGCCTGTGCGTCTCTGCATACTTGCCCTTTGCAGAACATATGCCACCGCAACCCAGAGGACATGAGTAACAGTGATATTTTACCAGCTCGTAATCCGCAAAAACGTCAGGATTAGTAGATATGGATTTCTTGCTATCAAAGTCTACATTGCTGCCCAGCCAGTTCTTGATGGGAGAATCCCCCATCTCTATGGACATCTGGTTCATACTCCCGGTACCCCATTTCCTGAGGAAAAACTTGTAAAGCATCCCATCCATCGCCATCTGAGTTGGGAGAAACCTCATCAGTGCACCCACATAGGCCATCATGGAACCCGGAGGTAACGGCAGCTGGAATCGAACCCACTTACTGCATTTTTTGCTCAACTTTCTTATTTCATCCCTGTCATGGACAGGTATTCGCTTTGCGCCATTAAGAACAACCGCCTTGAGTTTTTTGGAACCCATAACGGCGCCGAGACCTGACCTGGCAGCCATCCTTCCCCTGTCGTTCACTATTCCGGATATTAATGAAAGCTTTTCACCGGCAGGACCTATAAGGGCAACCCGTGATTTGGCACCTGTTTCTCTGATCAGTATATCTTCGGCTTCCACCGCATCTTTACCCCATAAATGGAACGCTTCACGAAGCTCTGCCCTGCCGTTTTTTACATACAGGTAAACAGGTTTTTCACTTATTCCCTTAAAAAATATACCATCGTATCCGCAACGCTTGATAGCGGGAGAAAAATTGCCACCGCAGTTTGCGTCACCCCAGCCTCCGGTAAGAGGAGATTTGCCAGCTGCCATCCACCTGCCGGCAAAAAGACTCCCCGTTCCTGTCAAAAGTCCTGAAACAAAACCCAGGACATTCTCAGGACCCAGCGGATCGGCACCCGCGGGTATCATGTTATAAAGAATATAGGCTGCGAGTCCTGTTCCAGACAAGTAGTTCTCATATATTTTATCCGGGATTATCTCCTCATTGATCGTTCCCGTAGACAGATCCACCATGAGAATTTTTCCCATGTATCCCTCACTCATAGCACTCTCCTCCAAGAAAGACACATACTACTTGAGACCCTTGCATAACGTCCCCTTTTGCCCAATTTCTGCGTCAGGCTCAAATTTTAATCCTCGAAATATCCAATATATTCCTGTGCTTAAAATTTTCGCCTTCCTTGAACTTGAACAAAATTGAACATTCTGCAAAGGTCTCATTACTTATAACTGGTCTCTTCTCAATTCCTCCGGCGACCTCGGGGACAGATATGCAGGTGCAATATCGAAGACCGTTTTCGCACCGATCTGCCCTTCCCTGCTCAGACGATACGCTGCCCGCGCATAGGCAACAAGTACACTTCCCGTAAAAGCGGGATTGCTGTTGAGTTTCAGGCCGAATTCGATGACATGTCTGGAATTATCCGGCGTCTCACCTGTTCTCATAACAAAGCCCCCATGAGGCATTGCAGCGTGCTTTGCATCCATTTCTTCCCGGGTGATAAACGTAACGTTCGTTTCGTAGTCTGCAAAGTAATTGGGCATTGTTTTAATTTCTTCTTCTATCCTTGCCGGATCGGCACTTTCTTCGGCAACGACATAGCAGTCTCGCAAATGCTTTTCCTTCGTCGAAAGCTCCGGCATTTCTCCCGATCTGACCCTTTCAACGGCATTTTCAATGGGAATGGTATATTGCCGCGCATCGTTCACTCCCTCAATCCTTCTGATAGCATCAGAGTGACCCTGACTCACACCGGGCCCCCAGAAGGTGTATGCTTCACCCTGTGGCAATACCGACTCTTCAATGACGCGCAGTAAAGAAAACAGTCCGGGATCCCATCCCGTCGATATGATGCTCGTTTTGCCGGCTTTCCGTGCCGCTTTATCAACGACGGCATAATATTCGGGAATCTTCGCATGGGTATCATAACTGTCGACTGTATTGAAGAGAGAAGCGAAAACCGGTCCCTGCTCGGGAAGATCTGTCGCGGAACCACCGCACAGGATCGCCACATCAATGTTATTGATGTGCTGTTCAGCTTCAGAAAGTGAAAATACTTTTGTTATTCCGCTCTTTGTTACGATCTCGGCGGGATCTCTTCGCGTAAAAATACCCTCCAAAACCATATCCGGATTTTGACCGAGCGCCATTTCAACAGCTTTTCCAATGTTACCATAACCCACAATTCCAATTCTTATTTGTTTGTCCATTCATAGACTCCTTTGGTCAATATTTACGTCTCGTGTATAAGAAAAAATGCCACCGTATGCAAGAATAAAACATATATGTATCAAGAACACATGGCAATCATCAATTCATAATAAAGCTCCGCCGTGAGGCATAGACTCCCTTCAGGACTTCGACAACAAACCCTTTTTTCTGTTTACGTAAAAAATTTTCATGGAAAAGAAGTATAAAGCTGAGAATACCCTGTGTCAAGGTCTCAATCTTAATGTGTTTTACACTATTACTGATATTAAGGTTATAAATTGCGGGGAAATGAGTTTTGTAAAAATATTTATAGAATTTTGTTTTAATTTGTTATAATATTTCATATTTAATAAATATAATTATTTAAGAGTAAGGGGTCAGTTATTATGAGATTCGATATTGCAAAAAGCACCTCGGGAATGGCTTATGAGATAAGAAATATTGTGGGTGTAGCAAGCAAGATACAACAGTGCGGCATCGATATTACCTGGAAAAACATAGGAGACCCGGTCGAAAAGGGAGAACATATCCCTGATTGGATGAAAGAGGTCTTATATGAGATAATCAGGGAAGATAATTCTTACGCATATTCCCCGACAAAGGGAATTACAGAGACGAGAGAATTTCTGGCGGAGCTTGTAAATCAAAGAGGGGGGGCCCAGATAAATAAAGAAGATATTATTTTCTTTAACGGTCTCGGTGACGCTATCGCACGGGCTTACAGTTCCATGCGTGTCGATGCACGTATTATCATGCCGGAACCGACTTATTCTACTCACTTTCTCGCAGAGGTTCATCATGCATCCTTTCCTCCGAATACGTATCGTATGAATCCCTATCGTGACTGGCATCCTGATATCGTCGAACTTGAAAGGAAGGTAAAAAGCCATGATGCCATCGTTGGCATCCTGGTTATCAACCCCGATAACCCTACGGGTCACGTTTATTCGGAAAAAACCCTGAATGAAGTTGTCAGGATAGCAAGAGAATATGATCTCTTCCTTGTATTCGATGAAACATACCATAACATCACTTACAACGGGCAGAAAACGCTATCACTCTCTGATATCGTAGGAGATGTTCCTGCCATGAGCATGAAGGGCATATCCAAAGAATTCCCATGGCCGGGTGCCAGATGCGGGTGGATTGAAGTATACAATGCGGATAAGGATGAGGCTTTTGCGAGATACATCAATGCCATATTAACACAGAAGATGGCCGAAGTGTGTTCCACCACTCTGCCGCAACTCGCCATACCAAGGCTTATGGCTCATCCCGAGTATGAGCCATATCTAAACAGTAGAATCAGACACTATGAACAGCTTTCTAACATTGCATATAACATCTTCAGGGAAGTCCCTTACATTGTAGTTAACAGGACTAATGGTGCTTTTTACATGGCCGTTGCATTTAATGAAGCCGTGCTCAATCACAAACAGAAGTTACATATTGAGGAACCTGAAGCAAGACGCCTGATAGAGGAAATGGTTAGCCACAAGATTGAACATGATAAGCGATTTGTCTATTACCTTCTGGGGGCTACCGGGATCTGCGTTGTACCGCTGACATCCTTTTTTACCCATCTGCCGGGTTTCAGAATTACCTTGCTTGAAAAGGATGAAGGCAAATTTGAAGAGACCATAAAAAGGATTGCTGAAAAGATCGTGGAATATGTCGAATCTTCAAATTAGTTTCCATTTTTTTGAAAAATCCATTTCCGGATGAACACTGATTCAGGGTCTGTTATTTTATGACAGCCCCTGAAATGTTTTCGGCAACACGAACAGCTTCCACGCCATCCTTTGCGTAATGGGCGCCGATTGAGTCAGCATAAGACTTTGTCACCACTGCCCCACCTGCCATGAAGCTGCATTTTAGTCCTTCGTTCCTTGCTGTATCAATAACCTTTTTCATGTTGATCATGGTTGTCGTCATAAGGGCGGAAAGGGCAACAATCTCAGACCCGGACCGTTTCACCTCTTCTATTATTCTTTCAGCGGACACATCTTTCCCCAGATCAATGATATCAAACCCATGATTGCTTAACATAAGGGCCACTATGTTTTTTCCTATGTCGTGGATATCCCCCTTTACGGTGGCAATAACAACACGTCCCTTCTGCTCCTGTGCCGATTTATCATCCCTGAGACAGGGGTCAAGATAAGCAAGGCCTTTTTTCATCGTCTCGGCGCTGGCAATGAGCTGGGGAAGAAAATATTCTTTTTTGTCAAATAACTCTCCCACCTCAATAATAGCGGGGATCATAACTTCATGAACAAGCTTCGGAGCAGACGCACCTTCACGAAGTGCCTCTGACAGAACCGATTCTATTTCTTCCCTGTTGCCCTCCAAAACATTACGAAAAACCTTCTCGGCAGGAGAAATGGCCTTCTGTATTTTTTCTTTATCTTCCCACGGCGCTCTTTTTGTGAAAAGGGCCAGATAAGCAGTGGCATCCTCGTCTCTATTGCCCAACACATCAGTGGCTGCTTTAATGTTCATAAACTCTTCCACTTCAGGATTTGCAATGGCCATGGTTAATCCTCTTCCTGCTGCCATTGCAAGGTATGCAGCATTCAGCCATTTTCGCTGAGGCATGCCAAAAGAAACATTGGTAAGCCCCAAAAGTGTGCGGCACTTAAAATTGCCGGAGCACCACTCGACAGTCTCCAGTGCCTCCGGGGAAGCGTGCGGGTTGGATGATACGGCCATCACCAGGCCGTCAACGATAATATCATCTTTTGTAAACTTATAGTTTCCGGCTTCTTTAAATACATCTTTTATGATCTCTTTTCTGCCCTTTGCTGTCTCGGGCACTCCTCTGTCATCCAAAGGCAAAAGTATTAACATTGCGCCATATCTGGCTGCAAGGGGGAGGAGATTACTGAGCTTTTCCTTTTCTCCTGTAATAGAATTAATCAAAGCGCGACCGGGGTACAAACGAAGGGCCGCCTCTATAACTTTGATGCTTGATGAATCGATCACGAGGGGAAGATTACTTACTGTTGCAAGAAGGTTTATCACCCCAGCCATAGTTTTTTGTTCATCAATCCCCGGAACTCCCACATTGACATCGAGAAGATCGGCACCCTTTTTCTCCTGCCCTCTGGCTATCTGCCGGACAAGAGCCATTTTTCCTTCAAGAAGTTCTTCTTGAAGTTTCTTTTTCCCTGTCGGGTTAATCCCCTCTCCGATAATTAGAAGTGGACTGTTTTCTTTAAAAACAACCGTCTTCCTTGAAGAACTTACGGCGCTGACAGACCTTCGAACCGGTGCAAGCGGCTTCCGGCCTGTGATTTCTTCTTTCAATTTCCTGATATGATCGGGCGCTGTCCCGCAGCAACCTCCTAAAATATTAACGCCTCTGGAAATGAATTCTTTCCCATATGCAGCAAATTCTTCAGGCTCCATATTGAAAACTGTTTTATCACCAATCAATTCAGGCATACCGGCATTGGGTTTTGCCACCAGTGGAACTTTGGCGTACGGCTTCATGGCAGCAATCAATTGAATCATCTCTGCCGGTCCCGTCGAACAGTTGCACCCCACCGCATCCGCACCAAGGCTCTGCAGTGTGATCAAAGCTGTTACCGGATCTGTCCCGTTCAGTGTACGGCCATCCTTTTCATATGTCATCGTTACCATTGTAAACATATCGGTAATCTCTTTTACTGCAATCAGAGCCGCCCGGGCTTCCTGGATATCCATCATCGTTTCTATAATAAAAAGATCGACCCGTCCTTCAACGAGGCCCCTTACCTGTTCCTTGAAAATGTCTACAGCTTCCTCGAAATCCAGATCTCCAAATGGTTTAACAAACTGACCCATGGGACCGATATCTCCGGCCACTAAACCCCGCTTTCCTATGGCATCTCTTGCTATAATGGCAAGCTCCCTGTTCATTTTTACAACATCGGAAACACCATATTGGCCGAGCTTGATACGGTTTGCACCGAAAGTACATGTATAGACCACATCAGCGCCGGATTTTCGATAGTCAGAATGAATCCCCCCGATGACATGGGAATTTTCAAGGCACCAGCTCTCCGGACACACTCCTGACGGCATACCCCTCTTTTGGAGTTCTGTTCCCGTTGCGCCATCAAGAAGAAGGACTCTTCTTTTTAAAAGATTCTTAATACTGATTTTTTTATTCACTCTCCGACTCCCTTTTCGCATCCGAATATTGACTTTGAATTCCAGCTACCGCCGTCACTGATTTTTCCGGCATCAGGATATAGTTTTCATTGATTTTAACTCCAATATGCTCAAACTCAATGATATCATAGATCTTCTTCTGATTCTCAAGGATAAAATCACCGTAACCGGCGGAAAAACGACTTTTTGTCAGTCGTTTATTTTCTCTTCGAAGCTCACGATTAAAATAATCGACAATCCAGTCAAGTGACGCATCAACCATTTCACTGGCTACCGCATCGAGAACGACACCGCGAGTTAATTGATTTGCCTCCGTATCTTCCCTGATTGACTCAATAACATCATCCCCCGCTGTCGCGCCCATAAGAATAATTTCTTCACAATCTCCTATCATTTTCGAAAGGCCTTTGCTCTTAAAGGCGATACCATTTAAAAGTACAATATTTGAGGAACTTTTCTCCTTTATGGAAATCCTCCTGCCGGCTCCTCTCAAATGAATGAGGGAGAGAGCGTATTCGATATAGTCTTCAATTAGTTTTTTCTGGCTTTTCCCTATCCGGGTTATGCCTTTTCGATATCCCAGGCGTCTGAATATTTCCCTCCTGGGCACCGATATGTTTATTGAGTTAAAGAAAACTACAGATTTCATTTGCCATAAAAACCTTATTGAGATGGCGAAAAGTATAGAGAAATGGATGGCTGTAAGTCAAGTGTAAAGAAATAATAAAGAATTATCTCATATTGAAATAGACTCCTCAATATGTTAGAAAAAACATTATTAACTCTGTTATAGTAAAGGAACTTAACCTTCACTCAACAAGAACACCTCCTTTTTGTGATTATGCCCGTTTATGAATACAGAGCCCTTAACGTTAAGGGGAACAAGCTAAAAGGCATAATTAATGCCGACAGTATCCTTGCAGCCAGAC
>Ga0209121_10003992_pt1 | contig 13975 bp, 10 predicted proteins | sample Cruoilmetagenom3_FD_187292 | JGI IMG/M metagenome (GOLD analysis project Ga0209121, IMG submission 187292) | Oil polluted marine microbial communities from Coal Oil Point, Santa Barbara, California, USA - Sample 3 (SPAdes) (version 2) | ecosystem: Environmental > Aquatic > Marine > Oil seeps ...
TGCTTCAGTGGGATTGTCGGTCTTTGCGATGCTTTTTATCGGAGCAGTATATGTCCTTCGATGGCGCCGGCCTGAGATGGAACGACCGTTTCGCGTTCCCGGATACCCGGTTGTTCCGGCGATCTTCATGACTGTGATTCTCTTTATGACAGTCTTCGCGTTCATGCAGTGGCCCAAACCCTCGATATACAGCATCGGGAGCATCCTCGCGGGCATCCCGGTTTATTACATCTGGTCGTTTGTCCGACGGCGAGGGAGCTGAAATATCCAAAGTTCCAAAAAACCGAGCCTGGCACAGGAATTTTGAAGGCAGAAATCGGCCATACCTGGAAATCGATAAATCCGATCTCTGAATCGACAGGCCGACTCTCACGAAAAAAAACAACTTCGGCCTGCCCGAATGAACGGCCTTTAACAGCCTGAAAACAAGGTTTTAGCCTTTTTTTGAATATTTTCCTGAAAACTGCAATAAAATTGCTCTCTAATTTCGTCTTTAATATATGGAAGCTAAGCGCAGTCAGATAAAAAGCAGGGTTTTTGAGGGAGCGATAGAAGTGAAAAAGAAGTTTTCAACAGATATTAAAGCGGCGTTTATGTTGATTATCGCTGAAAATATCATTGCCCTGCGAAATGTTGTCAGAACTTTAATAGAGTCGATCTCGAAGTCGGTGGGTATAAGCAGAGGGCAGATATTAAAGCGCAATAGTAAGAAAGTCTGATTCTGCGAAGGGTAAAAAAGTTAAAAAGAACGGGCTTTTGATAGATTTTATAGTAAAAGCGCACGCTTAAAATTAACCTGAAAAATAGTTTGGGCGCAGTTTTGCACATAACCGCCCTCCTTAAATTGGCTGGATGTGTGTCCGTTTGATGCATATCCAGCCTTTATATATAGACGGAAGCCTGGATGGCCGGCTCGGGTGGGATTGTTGAGCGTTTGTTTATCGCCACTCGCTTGGGTAGTCGATGGAAGTGAATGGGATGTAGAACTTTTTGCAAAGTGCTTCCACGAGCACTTGTATCCTCTTTAGCTGACAATCGGTCGGGTGTGTGGTTTTTCCGTCGGCTATGATACAAATCCGGATTGTCTTATCGCTGCCGTTCCATGTTTTATCGGGGATAGCCGACCGTTGTTTTTGCCATTTTTCTGTCTGCTGTATTTGGCCGTCGCTCCCGCCGAAGCCATTATATAAACAGAAGTGGCAGTTGATATCCTCGGGATTTGCCAGGCCTTTGAGCGAAGCTAACTGCTCTATGTTGCCGCTTTTAGTGCTGCTGTAATAGATCTCAATGCGATTCCAGTTGTCTTTGGATTGGACGGATCGGGAAGAAATAGCTTTTTTAACAGGGTCGAGGCGGTAATATGTCCAAAGAGAGAACGGGCCGGCGGATGGAGGATTATGACCCAGCGCCATTAAGACAATAGCCCCGATTGTCATTGAAGCCAGCAGTGTTGCTAAAACTTTTGCTACTCTTGCCTGATTCGGCATAGCCTCGTCCTTGAGATTTTCGAATTCGCTCTTTTTCGGCAAAATATCATCCCTGAACGCGAAAAATCCACAGGTGATTAAGCCCCCATCCCATGTTTATCGAGCGTAGAATAATGCCGTGATAACTATTTTGCGACTTATTGCAAGATAAGTTTGGGATAGAGCCCTGTCTAACAATAGTAAATCCTTTATACAATACTCATCGGCACCTGCCAACGGATTACTCCAAATTTTGCTGAAAATATTGCAGAGCCTATAATAAAACGATTTTGTAATTGGACCTTGGAACTATATGATCCGTATATCGGGCTTTTTTTCTGGGAGCTAATGTTTTTAATTCAAAGGCACTTGTGTTTGCATTGCCGGCATACGGCGGATTGATAATAATCCACTTGAACCCGGCTGTATGTGGAAAGTGTTTTTAGGCTTTGTTAAAATCCTTACTTAACAGTTGGCTTGTTACAAATGTGTTGATTTAAGTCAGTGCGGTCTGTAATATTTGCAATGTCGAATTCAAGGTGAAAATCCGTAGTGAGATTACAGGCTGAATAATAGAGTTTTTTCACCGCGCTAATATTGGGTTTTATAAAAACAGGAAAAAGATAATATGACTTCAGAATCTAATTGTAACCAGGGACGGTTTCATCCGCTGTCTGCCGAACAAATCGACCAGTTGACTCGCCAGGGATGCATCTGCGAGGACTGGTCGAAGATCCAGGTTGCCGAGGGCTTCAATGCGGGGGCGATAAAATCGACACACTTTTGCGGGCACGTGAAATTGGGAGTTTTTGAAAAGCGGGTTTCTTTTTTTGGTGGTGTTTCCAAGCCGACCGGAATTAGCGATGCTACGATTCATAACTGCACAATCGGCAATAACGTCTATATAAGCCGGGTAAGAAACTACATCGCCAACTACGTTATTGAAGATGATGCGGTGATAGACAATATCGAATTGCTTGCCATAGAGGGCGAAAGCAGTTTTGGTAACGGCGTGGAAGTTTCCGCCGTCAATGAGGCCGGCGGCAGGGAAATACCTATTTACGACAATATGTCTGCCCATAAAGCTTATGTATTGGCGTTTTATCGTCACAGGTCAACGGTAATTGAAAAGCTGCGAAAAATGATTGCCGACTATACCGCCTCAGTGACCAGCTCTATGGGCCTTGTAGGCAAAGGGGCCAGGCTTATTAATTGCCGAATCATCAAAAACACCAAAATTGGCCCTGCAAGTGTAATAGAGGGGGCGAACAAACTGGAAAATGGCTCGATCAATAGCTGTCCGGAGGATTCTGTTACTATTGGCGCCGGCGTTTTTGCAGAGGATTTCATCGCGTGCAGCGGCTCGAAGATTACCGACGGCACAATCATATACAAATGTTTCGTGGGCCAGGGCACCGTATTATCCAGGCAATATTCAGCGGAGAACTCCGTATTTTTCGCGAACTGCGGCGGTTTTCATGGTGAAGCATGTGCCATATTCGCCGGGCCTTACACCGTTACGCACCATAAATCCACATTGCTGATTTCAGGTTTATTTTCATTTTTGAATGCCGGCAGCGGAACCAACCAGAGTAATCACATGTACAAACTTGGGCCCGTTCATCAGGGAGTTATCGAACGCGGCTCCAAGACAGCCAGCGATTCGTATATTCTCTGGCCGGCAAAGGTCGGGGCGTTTACCGTCGTGATGGGCCGGCACTATAGAAACTCGGACACCTCAAATCTGCCGTTTTCATACCTGATTGAGCACGAGGACGAGAGCATTCTCGCACCCGGAGTGAATTTGCGCAGTGTTGGGACCGTACGTGATGCCCGCAAATGGCCTAAGCGGGACAGAAGAAAAGATCCCCGAAAACTCGACCACATAAACTTCAAGCTTCTAAGCCCCTATACCGTCCAGAAGATGATCAATGGCCGTGACTTACTCCGAAGACTCAAAGCGACATCCGGCGAAACATCGGAATACTTCACCTACCACAGCGTCAAGATTAAGAATTCATCGTTGGATCGCGGCGTCAAATTCTACCAGATCGGTATCGACAAGTTCCTTGGTAATTGTCTAATCAAGCGGTTGGAAGCGAAGCAATTCAACAGTCTCGACGAGCTTAGAGCCGCGCTGAAGCCGCAAACCGGCCTCGGGCCGGGCAAATGGGTCGATCTGGCGGGTTTGTTGGCTCCGGAAGAGGCCGTGCAGAAAATGCTCGGCGAGATTGAAAACGGGAACATCGATTCCCTTGAGCAGGTTAGCGATAGCTTTCGCTCGATGCATGAGAATTATCCTGAATACGAGTGGGTCTGGGCCGAACGTGTCCTGCAGGAAAGTCTGGGTAAGACCATAGATGAGATAACATGCGGCGATATCATCCAGCTAACAACGAAATGGAAACGAGCTGTTGTAGAGCTTGACAATATGCTTTATGCCGATGCCAGGAAGGAATTTACCGCCACAGTTCAAACCGGGTACGGACTGGATGGCGAGCGGGATGCAAAGCAGGGTGATTTCGAGCAGGTCAGGGGCACATTCGAGGGCAACAGCTTTGTCCTGGAAATCGAAAAACATATCGACCGGAAAACGGCGCTCGGGGATGAGCTTATCGGCCGAATGGAAGAGTTGCGTCAGCATCAGTCGAATTAAAGTTTTTGCAAAATGCGGATGAGTCGTATAGTATTTAAGGAAATTTATGTGTCGATTACCTTCGTTAATTGACATAAGTAATTGTCTGTAAAGGGTATGCTGTTTGAAGGGTAAAATTCGAACAAAAGTTTTTCCTCTTCACAGTATGCCTGGTTTTAATCGTGCGGCTATGCCGTTGTAAGAAAAAACAAATTCAGGAGAAGATATCTTATGAGAGTGATCATCGAACCGGATTACGAGCTGGCATCCCAATGGACTGCTAATTACATTGCCAAAAGGATTAATGAATTCGGCCCGGGCAAGGATAAGCCTTTTGTTTTGGGTCTTCCGACGGGCTCTTCGCCGCTGGGAGCGTATAAAGAGCTGATAAAACTCAACAAAAAAGGGACAGTTTCATTCGAAAATGTCATCACCTTCAATATGGATGAATATGTGAACCTTCCGAAGGATCATCCCGAAAGTTACTATTCCTTTATGTGGAACAACCTGTTCAGCCATGTGGATATTAAAGAGGAAAATGTAAATATTCTCAATGGAAATGCCCCGGACCTCGAGGCCGAGTGTGCGGCTTATGAAAAGAAAATGAAGCAGTTAGGCGGCATCCGTCTCTTTTTGGGAGGAATTGGTCCCGACGGTCATGTGGCGTTTAATGAGCCCGGATCGTCGCTGACTTCCCGGACACGGGTCAAAACGCTCACATACGATACGATCGTGGCCAATTCGCGATTCTTCGGCAACGACATCAACAAAGTCCCCAAAACGGCTCTTACCGTCGGCGTCGGCACTGTTATGGATGCCGGTGAAGTATTGATTATTGTCAACGGTCATAACAAGGCCAGAGCCCTGCGGCACGCTATCGAAGGAAGCGTAAATCATATGTGGACAATCAGTGCCCTGCAGATGCATCCGAAGGGTATCATTGTCTGCGATGACGAGGCTACGATAGAGTTGAAGGTCGGTACGGCAAAATACTTCAAAGACATAGAAGCGGCCAACCTCGACCCCGCTACTCTTCTGGATCTCGGCTAATAAGACGAACGGCCGATTACTGATTATTCGTATTTGCTCCTGAAGTCGGTTTTGTGCCGGCCGGATAGACTATGTTCGCCTGGGCTTTGAGTGATTCGATATACTCTTCGGCAATCTCGGATTTCTTCTTTTCTGTGAGTTGTTGTACAATATTGTCTTTGGTCTGATCGAACGATGCGGTACTGGCGTCCTTGTGGTCGGTAACTTTGATTATGTGGTATCCGTATTCGGTTTCCACAATCTCGCTGATCTGCCCGATTTCCAACTCGAAAGCCGCCTTCTCAAAAGCAGGAGTAGTCTCGCCTCTTGGGAAGAAACCCAGATCGCCGCCTTTTGGGGCCGAAGGACAGGCTGAATTAGCTTTGGCCAATTCGGCAAAATCGGCTCCGTCTTTGATTTGTTTGAGCAGGCCCTCAGTCCTGGCTCTGGTCTTTGCTTTGGCCTCGTTTGGATCGGCGTTAGGATCGGCTAACACGGGCTTGATGAGAATATGGCTTACCCTGACCTGTTCGGGCATCTCGAACTGCCTGGTATTCTCATCATAATATTTTTTGGCATCTTCTTCGGTCACATTAATTTTGCCGGCCCATTTAGCCTCCATAAAATGATTGCGGGCCAATCCGCTTCGAATCTCATCCTTGATTTCATCGAAACTCTGACCGTATTCGGCCATTTTTTTCTTGAATTCTTCTAATGATAAGGGCTCTTTCTGGGAGGAAGCAATTTCATTGATCATGCTCATCACTTCTTCGTCCGTGATTGCTATGTTGGCCTCTTTTACCTCTTTATCCAGCAAATACCTGCGGATAGTTTGTTCGAGAAATTGTTCTCTGAGCTGTCTGGCATACTGCTCAGTGACCTTAGGCGACAGTTGTGAGGATTTTTTAGCGAGCATCTCGAGCTGAGGCTTGACGAGTTTTTCTATCTCGCTTTCGAGAATGTCGACGCCGTCGATAGTAACGGCGACATTTTCAGCAACGGAACCGGCAGGCGTTGTCGCTGATTTATCAGCATCCGTTTCTTTGGGGCTTTTGGGCTTACAGCTCAGGCTATATACGGCGAGAAATATCGCAAGGCATGCCGGAATTTTCAGATTAAGAGAGCAACTTCTCATAATATGTCCTTTCTCAGGTTCAAAAAATAAAAAAAGACCCTTCACCGAGGGCAGCGAAGCAAATTATTCCAAAAAACAGCCAAATTGTCAAGTCTTTCTATTTTCCATCGTCAATGCCGATATGCCACTTAATTACCTGTTGAGGTTATTTTCAAATATGTTGCAAAAACACAACCTTTGTAATAGGGTCGGCAAAGTGATAAAATGCCCGCGTCGTGGCGGTTCACGAATCGCCCAAGCTCTCGATTGCCATGTAGAAATTGAAAAACTGTTTTCTTTTAGGAGTTTTTTATGAAGAATAGCTCTGATCGCAAGTCGGTGCCGACCGGCAGAGAGCGGGTGCTCAAGGCTCTTGGCTACGAACAGGTAGACCGAATACCTGTCGACCTGGGCGGCACCCTCGGTACGGGAGCCCAGGTGAGTGTTATCGCCGGTCTTCGCCGGGTGCTTGGCCTGGATGAGCCGGGAACGCCCGTTAAGGTTGTTGAAATTTATCAAATGCTCGGCGAGGTTGCCGCCGACCTGCGGGATGCGCTCGGGATCGACGTTGTGAACCTGCCGGGGCCAAAAAATCATTTCGGCTTTGCGGATGCCGACTATAAGCCTTGGTACACCTTCGATGGCACCGATGTGCTGGTCCCGGGCAAGTTCAACACCGAGCCGGAACCTAACGGCGATATCCTGCAATATCCCCAGGGCGACAAATCGGCGCTGCCGTCGGGACGAATGCCCAAAGGCGGTTTTTATTTCGACGATATCATCCGCCAGGAGCCGATCGACGATGCCAAACTCGATCCCGCCGACAATCTTGAGGATTTTGCGCTGATCGGCGAGGAGGATTTGATGGTTTATGAGCGGGGTGCGCGTGAGCTTTATGACAATACCGACCTTGCCATTACGGCGGGCTTCCCGGGGACGGCATTCGGTGACGTCGCATTAGTGCCGGCGGCTTTTCTCAAACATCCGAAAGGGATTCGTGACATCGAAGAATGGTATATCAGCACCGTCTCGCGAAGGCAGTACATCAAGGAAGTTTTCGCCGGCCAGGCCGAAATCGCAATCAAGAATCTCGAAAGGATTCATCAGGCCGTCGGTGACAGGGTGCACGTCGTCTGGCTCGACGGGACGGATCTGGCCGCCCAGAATACTCTGTTCTGCAGCCCCGATGCGTACCGGGAGCTTTACCTGCCATTCAGCAGAAAGCTCAACGACTGGATTCACGCCCACACGAAATGGAAATCGATGAAACACTGTTGCGGCGGCTGTGAGCCGTTCATCGATGGTTTCATCGATGCGGGTTTCGACGTTCTCAATCCCATCCAGACCTCCGCCAGCGGGATGGACCCGCAGGGACTCGTGGATAAGTACGGCGGCAGAATCGTTTTCTGGGGAGGGGGTGTCGACACACAGCAAACACTGCCTTTCGGAACGCCCGACGAGGTCCGGCGGCAAGTGACTGAACGCCTGCGAATATTCAACCAAAAGAACGGATTTGTGTTCACCACTATCCATAACATCCAGTGCAATACACCAACGGAAAACGTGCTCGCAATGTTCGAGGCGCTGGGCAGAAACATAAAAAAATAAAAGGCGGTGTACTGACCGGGAAAGGAATTTGAAAATGCTTAAGCGGTTATGGTTGATTCTTCTTGGATTGTTATTGTCTGTATCAGGCGGCTGTAATCAGCCGAAACAGGCCGGCACACCGGAACCAAGAGTCGGAAGGCTCGTAATCGATTTGAACGGGACATGGGAAATTGCCGAAGGAGGTATGGATTCGATTCCGGGAAGTTTCGAGCGGAAGGTTCCGGTGCCGGGCCTTGTCGATATGGCCGAGCCTGCGTTCGAAGAGGTCGGCAGGAAAAGCCCGAGACGGCAGGCGTTCTGGTATCGCCGGACCTTTACAATCGATACGGTCGTTCCCGGTGTGGCACTATTGAAGATTCACAAGGCGAAGTACGGCACGAAAGTTCTGCTCAACGGCAGTCTCGTAGGCGAGCATCTGCCCTGTTTCACGCCGGCACTGCTCGACGTGAAGTCGCTTCTCAGGGGTGACAAGCAGCCGAACGAGCTGATTGTCCGCGTGGGCGCCGACCGCGAATCGCTGCCGGAGGGCATGCCGACCGGCTGGGACTTCGAAAAATATCTCTATATTCCGGGAATATACGATTCGATCGAATTGATTCTGACCGATCCGCCGTATATCGCACGGGTTCAGACGGTACCCGACATCAAGCAGAGAAAAGTGAAAGTGGTGGCGGAAATCGAGAACGTCGATGACCGCGATTTATTTGATTTGCATTTTCGGTTGCGGGAGGCCCGCACCGGCAGGAGCATCGAAAGCGGAGCCGTCGGCATTACCAATGTGGCCGGGCAATACAAGGTCCCGGTTACTTTTGAGATTCCGTTCGATGACTGCCATCTGTGGAGCCCGGAAGATCCGTTCCTGTACATGCTGGAGCTGTTTACCACAGGTGATAATACGCGGACGCGATTCGGGATGCGGTCGTTTCGTTTTGACAAGGAAACCGGCCGGGCCGTCCTGAACGGCAAACCCTATATCATGCGGGGCACTAACGTTTGCATCTATCGCTTTTTCGAGGATGCCGAACGCGGCGACAAACCCTGGCGGGCAGAATGGGTACGCCGACTGCATCAAAAGTTCAAGAGTATGCACTGGAACTCGATTCGCTACTGCATCGGTTTTCCGCCGGACATCTGGTACGATATTGCGGACGAGGAAGGCTTTCTGATTCAGGATGAGTTTCCCATCTGGCTGCTGAGCGAGGCGCCGGAAAAACCGGTCGCCGAGAAGATAATCCCCGAATACACCGAATGGATGCAGGAGCGGTGGAACCACCCGTGCGTTGTTATCTGGGACGCTCAGAACGAAAGTGTCACCGAGGAAACCGGCAAGGCGCTCGCTGCCGTGCGGCACTTGGATTTGTCGAACCGGCCGTGGGACAACGGCTGGGCGGCGCCGCAGTCGCAGGAAGACTGTATTGAAACGCATCCTTATTTTTTCTCGAAATTATGGAATGAGTACTGGGCGGACGACCGACAGTTTGCACTGTCGAATCTGGCGAACATTTCCAGAAGGCCGTCGGTCAGAAAGGAGCAGGAAAACGATCGCCTGCCTATTATTATCAACGAATATGGCTGGTTGTGGCTGAATCGAGATGGAACCACTACCTGCCTGACCGGCAGCGTTTACGAAAAACTGCTCGGTCCCAATTCAACCGCTGCCGAGAGGCGGCTGCTTTACGCACGTTATTTAGCCGCCCTTACCGAATTCTGGCGCTCCGGTCGCGAGTGTGCCGGGGTGCTGCACTTTTGCGGACTCGGTTATTCGCGTGCCGGCGACAAACCTCGCCCCGAAGGCGGCGCAACGAGCGACCATTTCATCGACCTGGAAAAGCTCACCTTCGAGCCGAACTTCGAGAGATACGTTCGCGACGCCTTTTCGCCCGTCGGATTGATGATTGATTTCTGGGCCGAAGAGCTTGCCGCCGGCTCAGAGCGGAAGTTCGAGATTGTGCTCATAAACGACCTGCCCCGGCCCTATAAAGGATTTGCCGGCCTTCGCATCGAGCGGGCCGGGCGAACTATTACCGAACAAACCAGGGCCTGCAGAATCGACAGGCTCGACCGAACGGTCCTGTCGTTCGAGCAGAAGATTCCGAAAGAAGCCGGAGAATATCAGTTAATTGCCGAAATAGATATGACAGACGGAAATAAAGTTCGCAGTCTGCGGGATTTCAAGATTGTTGGTGAATAATACACGGACGATTTGCATTTAAGGATGGTTTGAGGAGAAGCTCAAACTTGTAAGGAGAAACTTTATTATGAATTCATACTCTAATTCACGGCGTGACTTTCTCAGGGCTGCGGGATTTTACGCATCCGCGTTTGCCATTTCAGGTTGTGCTGTAAGAAAAAGATTTGCGGTCGATGAGGAACCCGAAGGGCCGCCGAATATCCTCTGGATTACTTGCGAAGACGTCAGTCCCCGCCTGGGCTGCTACGGCGACACTTTAGCTATTACGCCCAACCTCGACAAGCTGGCCGGCGAGGGTGTGCGCTATACCAAAGCGTTTGCGACCGCTCCTGTCTGCGCGCCGTCCCGCTCGTGCCTGATAACGGGCGTTTATGCGACGTCGCTCGGGACCCAGCATCTGCGCTCCGAAGTCGAACTGCCCGAAAAGATAAAGTGCTTCCCCGAATATCTCCGGGCGGCGGGATATTACTGCTCGAACAATTACAAGAAAGACTACAACTTCATTGACGTCAACGTCTGGGACGAATCGAGCCACGAGGCCCACTGGCGCAAACGCAAGTCCGGCCAGCCTTTCTTCAGCGTGTTTAACTTCGTCTCCACGCACCAGGGACAGATCAACGGTTCCGACGAGCAGTTCGAAACAAAATACGGCTCGAAGCTCGAACCGGAAGAACGTCATGACCCGGCGGAAATCTCACTGCCGCCTTACTATCCCGATACGGAATTCGTGCGGAAAATCTGGGCACGCTATTACGATTTGATAACCTTTATGGACAAGCAGGTCGGCGAGCTGCTCGGCCAGCTCGAAGCCGACGGCCTGGCCGACAATACAATCGTATTCTTTTTCGCGGACCACGGCCTGGGTATTCCCCGGTTCAAAAGAACGCTTTACGATTCGGGCCTTCACGTCCCGCTTATCGTTCGCTTTCCCGAACGTTATCAACATCTGTCGCCGTGCGGGCCGGGAGAGAAAATCGATGGGTTGGCCAGCTTCGTCGATTTTGCCCCGACTGTATTGAGCCTTGCGGGACTGCGGGTACCGGTTTATATGCAGGGCAGGGCGCTGCTCGGCGCCCAGGCGCAGCCGGCGCGGAAATATATTTTCGGAGCATCCAGCCGGGTAGACGAAGCCTACGAGTGCTCTCGCTGCGTACGCGATGAGCGTTACAAGTACATCCGAAATTATCTGCCGCAACTGCCTTACATCCAGCCGAGCGAGTATCCGGACAGGGCCGAGATTATGCAGGAGCTGCGGCGAGCCGTCGCCGAAGATGAGCTTACCCCGGCGCAGAAGATACTCTGGGCTCCGACCAAACCGGTTGAGGAGCTCTATGATACCCTGGCCGACCCGCATGAAATGAACAATCTGGCGAATTGGTCCGAGTACCGCCGGATTCTTCAGAGGCTGCGCGGCGTGCTTCACACATGGATGCTTCAGACGCGTGACACAGGTTTGTTGCCGGAGGCGGAAATGCACATCCGCGCCGAAGGCTCGACACCTTACACGATAACTCGGAATGCCCGCAAGTTTCCGCAGCGGCGCATCCTTGCCGCCGCCGATTTAGTGGGCAAAGGGCCTGAGAATATTCCAAAACTCATCAAGTTATTGGGCGATTCGGACGGCGTCGTGCGTTATTGGGCCGTGATAGCGCTGGATGCGATGGGCCCGCAGGCCGCCCCGGCGACCGAGGCGCTCGAAGGTTTGCTGGAGGATTCCTGTCCGAACGTACGATTTGCGGCTGCGGGAGTTTTGTGCCGGGCCGGTTTGTGTGAGGCGGCGCTGCCGGTCCTCGCCGATGGGCTGAAAGAAGAACGTGAAGAGACCGTTCTGTATGCTGCCAGGGAGATTCAGCGCATCGGCGCTTCAGCGGTTCCAATCGTCGAGCAGATCCGCGAAGCGCAGGCCAGATGCAAAAAGCCCGATGGCAGCTATAAAAACAACAATCATGCGATGTTCATCGACTGGGCGCTGAAATACGCTCTGAAGAACTGCTCGCGTAGGGGCAACTCCGCATGGTTGCCCTCATTCATTATCGGCGATCGGGCGGCCACATGGGGCCGCCCCTACGATGGGATGAGGAGTGACAATGCCTAACGACGAAAAAGCGAGTGGTTTGTATGTGGCGCGTGTTTGTGTAGTGGCGGCCCTGGGCGGGCTCCTGTTTGGCTACGATACGGGCGTGATAGCCGGGGCAATCGGTTTTCTGGAAACCCATTTCAACCTTGATCCGAGCTTTCAAAAAGGCTGGGTGGCAGCCAGTGCGTTAATCGGCTGCACGATTGGGGTTTCTGTCGCCGGGCTGCTGAGCGACTGGCTGGGCAGAAAAAGAACGCTCATCGTAGCGGCGATTCTGTTCTTCATCTCGGCGGTCGGAACGGCGCTGCCGAAGAACGTCACCATGTTTGTGATTTTCAGAATCATCGGCGGCGTGGGAGTGGGGGCCGCGTCGATAACCTCGCCGATGTATATTGCGGAGATCTCACCGGCCCGCATCCGTGGCCGGATGGTTTCGGTCAATCAATTCGCGATCGTGACGGGATTTCTCGTTGTGTATCTTGTTAATTATTTTATTGCTCTTCAGGGCACGGAAGCCTGGAATATTGGTTACGGCTGGCGATGGATGTTCGGCTCCGAAGCGCTGCCGGCACTGCTGTTGCTCGTGCTGCTTTTCCTTGTGCCCGAAAGTCCCCGCTGGTTGACGAAGTATGGCAGGCACGAAAGGGCCCTGGCGGTGCTTACGCGGGTTGGCGGCCCGGCCCATGCTCAGCGGGAGTTTGAGTCCATCAAGGATGCTATTGCCCACGAAAGCGGTTCGCTCGGACAATTGCTCAAGCCGGGGATGCGAATCGTGCTCGTTATCGGGGTTGTGCTGGCCGTCCTGCAGCAGGTCACAGGTATCAATGTCTTTCTATATTTCGGCGCGGAGATTTTCAAGAAGATGGGCTCGGGCACGAACGCCGCCCTGCTCAAGGAGGTCATCGTCGGGGCGGTGAATATGACTTTTACGGTTATCGCCATCTGGACGGTCGACCGTCTCGGACGAAAACCTCTGATGCTTATCGGCTCGGCGGGTATGGGAATCTGCCTGGCGGCGATGGGCTTTGCGGGCTATTTGCAGCATACGACTGGGATGTGGCTGCTGATTTTTATTCTCGGCTATATCGCGTGCTTTGCTCTTTCGGTCGGGCCGGTGACGTGGGTGATTCTTTCGGAGATATTCCCGACGCGGATTCGCGGGCGTGCTATGGGAGTGGCGACGGTGTTTCTGTGGCTGGCGAACTACATCGTGACGCAGACTTTCACGGTTATGGATGAGAATTCATGGCTTATCGAGAAGTTTCATCGCGGCTTTCCGTTTTGGATTTATGGAGTTTTCTGCGTTTGCCTGCTGGTCTTTGTCTGGCGATGTGTGCCGGAGACAAAGGGTAAGACACTCGAAGAAATAGAGAAATACTGGTATAAAGAAGATTAAATAATTTTTGCCGTAACACGGCAGTTCCACGACAAATGGATTTTCAACGAAGAATGACAATCTCGAGCCATACGATAAATATCGCGGCCCGCTACGCCGAGACGGATAAGGGCGGTGTGGTTCATCACAGCGTTTACCCGGTATGGTTCGAGATGGGGCGGACGGAGCTATTGCGAGCGAACGGTGTGGCGTACAAAGACCTTGAAGCGGCCGGCGTGTTCTTTGTCGTCTCCCGGTTGAATATGAAGTTTCGCCGGCCCGCACAATATGACGAGCAGCTCCTTCTGGAGACTACGTGTTCGGCGGTTACCGCCGCCAAGGTCGAGCACATCTATAAGCTGACTCGCAGCAGTGATGGAGTAATCTTAGCCGAGGGCGGCAGCGTTCTGGCCTGCGTCAATGAGAAGGGCAAGGTTCGGCGAGTGCCTGAATTTATGTATCCGGAACAGGAATAAAGCA
>Ga0209121_10003993_pt1 | contig 13973 bp, 10 predicted proteins | sample Cruoilmetagenom3_FD_187292 | JGI IMG/M metagenome (GOLD analysis project Ga0209121, IMG submission 187292) | Oil polluted marine microbial communities from Coal Oil Point, Santa Barbara, California, USA - Sample 3 (SPAdes) (version 2) | ecosystem: Environmental > Aquatic > Marine > Oil seeps ...
CCCTCCGGGACGAGAGTATCAGGGTTCAGCAGCCAAATGGCCTTTGCCTTGTCCAGCAGGGCTGCGAGACCCAAGTTGTTGGCCCTTACGTATCCCAGGTTCGTCTCTTGTGCGTGCAGCTCAACCCAGGGATGACGTTCCCTTACCATCTCCGCTGTATCGTCGGCCGAGCTGTTGTCGATGACCCAAACTACAGCCTCCACCTCATCAGTGGTCAGCGCGTGCTTGAGTGAGGTCAGGCACCGATCCAGGTGTGCAGCGACATTCCAGGAGACGCTGATGACGGCGAGGGGAAGCTTTCCAGTAGCCATAGTGGTGCCGAGTGCCGGCTTATGGTTCCCAGATGGTTACAAAGTTCGGATCCACCCGGTTGTTCACGAGCGCGATCTCGACGTCCTCGTGGATGAGCCCTGCCCAGTAGTAGAGAGGGTTGCGCACAGGCACCTCAACTACCTGCACACAGCCGGTCATGATAGAGCGCGCTTCAGGCGGCAGATACCAGGAGTCTCCGATCCGTACCAGATCAACGCCCGGCTGACCGATGCCCCAACGGAACGGGTAGTTCCGGAGGCTTGTGTCGAAATCCAGCGCTACTCTGAACACACCCGATTCCTCACTCCATCCCAGGGTATTGAAGTTCTGATCGGTGCGGTAGAGCGTGCCGGGCCAGGGACCGGTCGTTCTGAGATATGTGATGCTGTCGTTTTCCACGGTCAACGTGAAGCACAGCGTCTCGGAGAGCACGAGCGTCGTGGCCGAGTACTCGACCTCGCCGTTGAGAATATAGGCACGGGGGAGTCCGGCGTTGATCAACTCAAGTGTGGAGCTGACGATGACGTGTTGTCCCATGGCATCCTGTGCCTCGGCAAAGAGCGTGTAGACGCCGTCCTCGGGGGGCTGGCTGCCGGCATCAATACCACCATCATAGTCGTAGGTGTGCCACCCCTTGGCCAAGGGCTCGGTCGATTGCTCGGCTTCCGCGATGGAATGCTGAATGCCGTCGCTACCCTTGAGGTACACGCGGAGATCCGCGACGTCTTTGTCGAGCACCAGGTTGATGGTCACCCGGTCGCCGATGCCGTCCTGGTTCGGCGAGAACGAATCCGGCGATACCGTGAAGCCACGGATGACGGGAAGTGCCGTGTCGGCATCCTGGAGGGTCAGCGTTCCTGTCTCCACAGCCTGCGTACCGTCCTCACTGACCGCGGTCAGGATCCAGCTGTAGCTGCCATCGGGCAGCATCCGCTTCAGGATAGTGTAATCCGCCTCCGGTTCATCCTCAAGCCTGTAGCCCTCGACAACGCCGCCAAAGTAGACTTTGTAGGGATCCTCGCTGGCGCCCAGGCGTGTCGGGGGGCGGAAGCTGTACTCGGTTCCGGCGGCATCCGTGAGGCTGAGGTTGACGGTGGCATTGCGGCTCAGGTAGAACTCGACCTTCGCCAAATCAGTGGTGCCATCGGCATTGGGCGTGATGAGCGAGGGTTCAACAGAGACCTGTTGCAGGAGTGGTTTGGGCCGGCACGACACCAGGAAGAGTGATGTCAGGCCTATGAGGCAGGCCAGCAGCACATAGGATACACGATACAGGGTTCGCGCGCGATACAGAACTCGCGACGACTGGACGTCAACTGATCGCGAGCCCAGATCGCCACCTTCCAGCGCACGAGCGAAGTCGTCTGTGCGATTCAGTGCGGCTTCTGCAGTAGGTGCGTGACAGTCGCTCGACGGTGCAGTTCCTGTAGCCATGGATGCGGCATTCCGGTTCTTTTCGGTGCTCACAAGCAACGAGTGTACCAGGCAATCTTTGGATGGCAACTACGGTTGCCCAGCAGGCCTGAGTGGGTTACAATGGTAGAGGAGGAGAATCCAACCATGAAGCCCCGTGTGCATCGTCACGGGATCTTGTTCTTGCTGCTGTTGCTCTCTATAACGGTCGTCCCACCGTTGAGCGCTCAGGAGACAGCGCCGGATCCTATACTTGAGCTAATGTCGCTTATGTCCCCCGAGGCCAAGGTAGGCCAGCTTGTCCTGGTGACCTATCCGGGCACTGCTATTGGGGATGACTCGGACATCGCGCGTCTGATTCGTGACCATTACATCGGCGGCGTTCTCCTGAGACCTCAGAATGGCAACTTCGGTATCAGCATCGCGCCGGGGGATTTCGTGTCGATCACCAACGCACTCCAAACGGTGGCGTGGGAAACAGCCTCGGCAGCCTCTGAGCCCGCTGTGACTGAGTCCGGTTTACCGCAAACTAACCCCTACGTCCCGCTTCTTGTCGGCATCCAAGCCACAGAGAACGGGATTGCGCCTTCGACCCTGGTCAGTGGAAGTTCCGCGCTGCCGACGCACATGGCGATCGGCGCTACGTGGGATCCTGAGATTGCGGAAACCGTCGGGGCCGTTTTGGGCCGTGAGCTATCTGGCTTGGGCGTGAATCTCTACCTGGGACCGGATCTGGATGTGCTCTACACCCCGCGCCCCGGCGATCCGGCCGACCTTGGTACGCGGGTGTTCGGTGGCGACCCATTTTGGGTCGGCGAGATGGGCACTGCCTACATCACAGGTTTGCGCACGGGGAGTGAGGGCCGGTTGCTCGTGGCGCCACGCCATCTTCCCGGGTTGGGGAGTGCAGACCGTCCTCTGGAAGAGGAGATTCCCACAATTCAGAAGCCGCTTGAACTGCTGCGACAGATCGAGCTGGTGCCATTCTTCGCCGCTGCCGCGGACGCTCCCGGCAGCGCAACTTCTGCCGACGCCTTCGTAGTCACACACATCCGCTACCGCGGCTTCCAGGGCAGCAACATCCGCCAGACGACGCGTCCCATCAGCTTGGATGCCACAGCGTTGCAGTTGGTCACCAGCCTTGAAGAAGTCGCGCCGTGGCGCGATGCCGGCGGCGTGTTGATCGCCGACAGCCTGGGGATGCGCTCCGTGCTGCTCTCCTACGATCCGCGGGGCTCGACCTTCAACGCACGCCGGGTGGCCCAGGATGCCCTTTCTGCCGGCAATGATCTGTTGATTCTGGATCGCTTCGGGTCGCCCGACTTCTGGGACATCCACTTCACCAATATCCGGGATACGTTGAAGTTCCTGGCATCCCGCTATAAGGATGAGCCGGCTTTCCAGGCGCTCGTGGACGCCTCGGTGTACCGGATCCTGTCGATGAAGCTGGGCATCTACCCACGACTCCACATTGACGATGTCTGCGTCGACGCAACCGAAGCGCGCGAAAGCCTTGGTGGGGGGGAGCTGGTTAATGCCCAGGTCGCATCAGGTGCTCTGACACTTGTCTTCCCGTTGACTGAGGACCTTGCACCATCACCACCTCAGGAGGGAGACTCGGTCGTTGTCTTTGCCCAAGAACAGCACCGGCCGGTCGCCGATGCCGGTGGCACAGTGCTCACGCCGTTGACGGGCCAAGCGGTTGCCGATACGATTCTCCGGTTCTATGGTCCCGACGGGGCCGGTGTGATTCGGTCGTATGCGGTGCGTGTGTTCTCGTTCGAGGATCTCGTAACAGCGTTGGAGGAGACCGGTGCGGAAACGGCTGTGGAGGAGACCGGCGAGGAGACGACCATCGGCACCGGAGATGATGAGAGTGAGCCACCAACACTCGGTACGGTGATCGATAACGCTCTGGTGAATGCCGACTGGATTGTATTTGCCACGAGCGGGTTGGATTCCAAGAGCGAGGAGTCCGGAGCGCTGAAGCAGTTCCTGGCATCTCGCGCCAACCTACTCGAGGCCCGTGTCGCCGTGCTCTCCTTCGGTCCGCCCTACGAGCTGGATGCCACGGAGATCAGCAAGCTCGACGTCTTCTACGCGATGTACTCCCCCGGCGAGGCCTTTGTCGAAGCGGGTGTTCGCGCGCTCTTCCGAGATATGATGGCAGCTGGAGATTCGCCGGTGGATATACCGGCCCTGAACTACTATATATCCGAACAGACGATGCCGGCACCCGATCAAGTGCTCACCCTGGGCATTGTGGACGAGGCCGGCGAACCGTTGACGCAGACCGCGCGCTCCAGCATTCATGTCGGTGACGTCATCAATCTCAGGACGGATGTGATTCTCGATCGCAACGGGCGCGTTGTGCCGGATGGCACGCCGGTGCATTTCACCCTCAACTACCCGCAGGAGAGCGTCCATCACACGATTGTTGCTGAAACAGCGGATGGTGCAGCTGCGGCTGCCGTGACTCTGGATCGCATAGGGCAGCTGGATATCACCGTTCAGTCGGAGCCGGCCACATCATCGGTGAAGCTGGAGTTGGTTATCCGTGATGATGGGGTGACCATCACTGAGGTGGAACCGACGCCGACGCCAACGGCTACGCTCGAACCAACCCCGACGCCATCGCCGACGCCGACTGCGACGCCCACACCCGATCCGGTGCCGACAAAGGGCGGCCAGTTACCTGATCCTCCTCAGCTTCCGGTGCCGAGCCGCGCAAAGCTCATTCGTTGGGGGTTTGCGGGAGCCGCGGCGATCACACTATTGGGGTTCTTGTTGGCGCGTGAGCAGGCCTTGAGTGCAGACGTTGCCACGCGCATAGCACTGGCTAGCCTGATCGGTTGTCTCGTCGGCTATAATCTCCTGATGGCGGTCAGCAGCTGGTGGTTCCCGTTCATTCGCTACTCACTGGTCGCCAGAGAGTATCTCGGAGGAGTTGTCACGGTCACCGTGGGTGGCTGTGTGATGGCGCTCTCGCTGTGGATGGCTCAGCCTCAAGCTGGACGAGAACGAGGTCGTCCCGAAACACGCAACGCTGACAAACGCTACTCTGGGTCCCGTCTCTGAGCTGAACGGCTGCCTACGGTGTGATAACGAGGGCCACCAAAACAAGCACGGCGGCCACGATTATCAGGGGTATATTCTTGCGCCACGTTCTACGCCATTCCGCTCCGGTGAGAATAAGGGGGGCAATGGAGGCTGGGATCGCGGCGCTGCGCAGGGATTCTGCGAAGAGTTGGACTGTGGCCGGGCGATCATCCGGATGCAGCGAGAGTGCCTGTTCGATGGCCCTCTCGACACCGGGAGAGACGTGGGGATTGATCTCACGGAGTGGTACCAGCGAGTTGGCCCGCAGGAAGCGCTCGCGTGCACCGGCCGGAGGGCGCCCTGCGAGCAGATGGTACAACGTAGCGCCCAAGGCGTACGTGTCCGTTCGTGTGTCGGTATGAACGTCGTCGCCGCCGTACTGCTCCAGCGGCGTGTAGGCTGCGGTTCCCTGGCCCTGGACTACGGTGACCGTTCTGGACTCGTCAGAGGTCAACAGCTTTACCAACCCAAAATCCACCAGCTTGATCAGGCCCGACGGCATCAGTTTGATGTTGGACGGTTTGATATCGCGGTGCAGCACCGGAGGGTCCTGGCTGTGGAGATAGTAGAGGGCGCTGCACAGCTGCTGCGCCCAGTCGAGCACATCGGATTCCTCCAGAGGGTGATCCTCGGCGGCCGCTTCCTCGATGATCTCGCGCAGGTTGTGGCCCGGTACGTAGTCCATCACCAAGTACTCGCGTCCATCGTGCGTGAAGTAGTCGGAGACTTTTGGCAGATTGGGGTGGTCGAGCCGGGCCAGTACCGAGGCCTCCTGCCTGAACTGCTCCTGGAGCTGCGTCAGCAGCTCCTTGGGGTTGTCCGGATCGAGCGAGATTTCCTTGACCGCACAGATTCGGCCCGAGAGGAGCGTGTCCTCAGCACGATAGACCGCGCCCATGCCTCCCTGGCCAATGGGGCCGGCAATGCGGTATCGATCTTTAAGCTGGACCTGGGGCTCAAGTAACTTTGCCATCGTACTTGATGATAGCGTGGGCCTGGTATAATGTCAAGGTACCAGGGCGCGTTTCTGCCCTAGCCAGGCTAGGCATAGTGGGAGCTTTTGGGCCAAGATCGTTGCGCGGGTTCAGGGTGCTGAAGTGGCACTGATGCGGGTGAGATAGGAAGTGAGGTGCGGTCGAATGCAGGAGCACGCGAACAGCCCATTGCTGGTGGTCTACAAAGGGGCACTGGCGGGCAACCGTTGGCCGGTGTGGGGCGAGCCCATTACGCTCGGGCGAGCTCAAGACTGCGACATTGTCCTGCCGGAGCGAGAGATTTCACGCTATCACGCCCGGATCGAGCAAGACGAGGCGGGTTTCATGATACGCGATCTGGGTAGCAAGAACGGTACCTTTGTCAACGGCGAGGCCGTGCGAGATCAACCCTATCGTCTACGTGATGGTGACGAGATTCAGCTGGCTAACGTTCTTCAGATGGGGTTTGTTGCCGGGGAAGCGACCATACCCCTGACGGATGTGAGCATGATCCGGCAGGACCGTCTTCAGGTGAATGTGTCAGCCCGACAGGTCTGCTTGGGGAGGGCCATACTCGATCCACCGCTCTCGCCGGCGCAGTTCACGCTGTTGGAATTGCTCACCAATGCCGCTGGGGCAGTCATCACCCGTGACCAGGCCATCGAGGCTGTCTGGCCCGATGCCGTTGGCGGTGTGACCGATCAGGCCCTGGACGCTTTGGTCTACCGGCTTCGTGAACGTCTGGCGGAGTTGGACACTGACTACAACTATATCGTGACCGTGCGCGGTCATGGGTTCAGATACGTGGCCAACTCGATCTTCTAGCACGCTCAACGACCACCGTCCGATGGTTGGCGGCTGCTACCAGGAGATATCGAACAACAATATGCACCGAAGACGTCCTGTAAGCGTGTTGTCTCTGGTTATCGTGCTCTGTATAGGTTTGGGTGCGGCGTGGCCCTATTTCCAGTCCCCGGGGCTTCCGGCGCAGACTGATGCTGAGTTGCACGTCTACCGGATTGCCGAGATGGGTTATAGCCTTGAGGCGGGTAACCTGTATCCCCGCTGGGCCCCTGACTTTTTTTACGGTTACGGCTACCCGATTTTCAACTATTACGCACCCCTCACGTACCATCTGGGTCACTGGCTCACGATGGGACATCCGGAGAGGGCCGCTGAGGGTGCGCGGCTGCTTTTCATTCTGGCTCTGGTTGTGGGGGCGCTGGGCGCCTATGAACTGGGAAAACTCTTTGGTGGGCGTGGTGGCGGGCTCGCGGGGGCCCTCGTCTTCACATATGCTCCATACATCTTGCTGATTAACCCGCATCTCCGCGGAGACCTTGCAGAGAGTACGGCGCTCTGCTTTGTGCCGTGGACCCTTTGGGCGTGGGAGCTTGTCTGGCGGCGCGGTGGCGCGCTACGTATCCTAGCTGCTGCTGTCGCGACCTCAGCCGTCTTCCTGAGTCACAATCTAACCGGGCTCACCATTGTGGCTCTGATCGCCGGGCTCTCACTCTGGCACTGGTTCTTGTTGGCAGATGGTGCTCATGTGCCGCAGGTGGTGATGGCAGCGGTCATTTTCGTTCTCCTGACCTCATTCTTCTGGCTGCCATTTCTCGCTGAGCGTCGGTATGTGCGGTTGGACGTTGCCGGTGACGGACATTACGATTTCCGCAACCACTTTGTCCTCCCTCAGGACCTGTTCTCGCTGGTCATGCCCCTTGATGGACGAGCAAGCACTCCCGATGTTCGTATGACGACGGGTCTGGCACCGGTGCTATTTGCCCTGGGCGGTGCACTCTATGCGGTGAGGCGGCGACGCTTCAGGGATATTGGGTTCTATGTTGTGGGCAGCGGGCTCCTGCTATGGCTGATTCTTCCCGGCAGTCGACCGCTCTGGGAGTGGATTCCCGGGCTATCCTACTATCAGTTTCCCTGGCGCTTTCTGGGACCTGCAGCTGCGCTTCTAGTGCCGCCTGTCGCAGGCCTCGGTTCTCCTCCCACGCCTCGGAGCGACGGATCGCGCCGCCTAGCAGCACCAACACCGGCTATCTTGGGGATGGTTGCTGCCGGCATTCTGGCTACTGCGCTTCCGGGGATGGCGGCGCTCTCCTGGGAACCGGGCCTCGGGTTCATTTCCAGGGAGGATATCATTGCCGCGGAACTGGATGGTCGTTGGCGCGGCACGACCTCGACCAATGACTTCGTCCCGACATCCGTGGAGATGATCCCCGGTCCGCAGGAGAGCGTTGTCGCTTCGTTTCGTGAGCCGCCGGTGGATCGGGTAAATCGCCATACCTTGCCCGAGGGCGCCGTGGTCACGGTTGTCCCGGATCTCCCTTGGGTCAACCGCTTCACTGTCGCGGCCAATGATGCCTTCCAGCTGCGTCTCTACCTATTTGACTTCCCGGGATGGCAGGCCTACGTGGATGGGACATCGGTGCCCATAGAGATCGCCCATCCGGAGGGTTTCATCACTGTCGCCATCCCTGCGGGCCTGCATAAGGTTGTGGTGCGCTTTGAGTCCACGCCGATCCGGGATCTGGCGTGGGGCTTGTCAGGGCTAGGTGTGGCGGTACTGCTGGCCACGATGGCTTATCTATGGCTGTGTGATCGCCCCCGCGTGGGTTCTGATCTGGCGAAGTCGGCCCGGCGACAGTCCGACACGCCGCGCCCCGAGAGGGCCCGTGCGGGATATGAGGCTCGTGCCGTCGCCGTGGTAGGCAGCATCGTCATCGCCGTCGGTTTGTTCAAGGCCACCATCTTCGATCCCCAGGCGTGGTTTGACACCACGGCGCCACTTCACGCCCCCCTCCCGGCCGATTTCCAGCAACAGGCCGACTTTGGCGGCGTGGTTTCCCTGCTGGCCTATGATCTCTCAAGCGATAGGGTCTCGCCCGGTGACACACTGGAGATCACGCTTTACTGGATCGCGCAGCAGCCCATCACAGCAACATACCAATCCTTTGTGCATCTCGTCTACCCCGAGGGACAGATACAGAGTCAGTCGGACCATCTGAACCCGGGCGGTTTCCCGACGAACCTATGGCCAACAGATCGCTACATTGTGGACCGGCACCGATTGATGATACCGGACGATGCAGCGGCGGGATCATATCTAGTATCGATAGGGCTATTTACGCTGGAGTCCCACTTGCGGGTACCCGTCGTGGCAGCGGAGTGCGGTCACCGGCCGGATTCGGTGATCCTTTGTCAGGGCATCTACGTGGAAAGGTAATATAGCAGATGGCGAAAACTAAAACATCGTCGAGGTCGCAACAATACCGAAGTCGAAGGGACAAGCGGAGTTCTCAGACCTGGTTGCCGTGGGGTATAGGTGGCGCTCTTCTCCTGGTTGTCGTACTGGTCGCGGGGCAGTCGTTGCTATCAGGGAAGTCGGGCGGCAAGGGCTCGCGTGAGGCTGAGTGGTTCTCAGGTGTCAGCGGTTACTCATACGATGCTGGTGAGACCGACTATCTGTATCCCAACCCGTCCGGCCCTGAGGCCGGTCGGAAGTGGCTGCCGGCGCTGGGGGAGGCGGACGCACCGGTGGTCATCTTCGAGTTCAGTGACATCTTCTGCGGCCACTGCCGCAACCATGCCCTCAATGCCCTGCCCGAGATCCTCGATGAGTACGTGGCGACTGGCGAGGTCCGCTATGTGGACCATTTCTATGCATTCTCACACAGTTTGGAGGAGGGGACCGCTCTCTCCACCCTGTGCGCAGCTGAACAGGGGCGCTACTTCGAGTTCAAGCACGCACTCTTCCAGTCTCTGGAGCTAGGCACCTATGATGTTGGCCGAGCTGCCCGCGTCGCAGGTATCGATGACGATCAGTTTGAGACGTGTATCCAGGATCAGCGGTATCTCGATGCGCTCCAGGAGATGGTCTTCATCGACAATAGCGGTGTGTCGGCCACGCCCACGTTCTTCGTAAACGGCACGATGATCTCTGGAAATGATCCCGAGGGTATCCGGCGGCTGATCGATGAGGCTTTGTCCGAGGGCTAGTCTCCCCGAGCTCCCACACTACATCGTGACGCCATGACACAACGGGGCGGCTTGCGGGCCGCCCCGTGTGAGTTATCCGTAAGTCCACGAATTAGCGGAGCACTACCCGCCGAGGGTGCGGCGGAAGATATCTTCCATATCCTCGCTGTCATCACCACGGCCCCGTCGCTTGCGACTCCCGCGGTCCCCGCGTTCACGGAAGCGGCGCCCATCGGCCTGTGCCTGTTCCTGCGCCTGCAGGAAAGCGATCTCCATAGGAGAGACACCAGGCTCTTCGTCCTCGATGACGTCAGGCTGAGGATCTCCTGAGTTCAACGTGAAATCAATCTGGCGCTTGCGCGGATCTACACTTCGGACCGCGACCTGAATAGTCTCACCCATATGCGTGATTTCCTCAGGGTTGCGGACGAAGGTGCCCATTTCGCGCACGTGCAGCAGGCCGGGCCGTTCCGCACCAATGTCTACGAAGACACCGTATCGCTCCATACGCACGACCTTGCCGTAGAAGGTCTGTCCGACCTCCAGTTCGTGCCACTCAACGTCGGGGGGCTCGACCATGGTGAGGGCAATGCGGCCTCGATCAGGATCCACACTCTGGACCCAAACCGAGACCTTGTCACCGACATTCACGACATCGGTGACCTTCTTGACCCTGCCGGTGGCTAGCCTGGAGATATGCATAAGTCCATCGCGTTCCAAACCCACATCTACGAACGCACCGTAAAGCTCCGTTCGTGTGATGGTGCCCTGCAGGTACATCTTGGGCTGAATCTCCTCGATCGAGGTGGGTTTCTGTGTCGTCTCTTCCGGCATTCGCTTACTAACTCCTTGAACAGGTGGATGCTATTTATGACAGCTATAGATTATAGTGCAATGTACGGGCTTGTCAAACGCGATTCAGCCTTTGGAGTATTCCTTCAGCTCGCGACTGATGCGTCGCCGTGAATCTCGCTCGGCGATCACCCGCCGCTTGTCGTATTGGCGCTTGCCCTTGGCCAGGCCGATCTCGACCTTGGCGTACGGGCCCTTCATATACATCCTCAGCGGTATGACAGTATAGCCGGACTGCTGTATGGCGCGTTCCAGCTTGGCAATCTCACGGCGGTGCAGTAGCAGCTTTCTCTGGCGGGTTGGATCATGACTTGACCGACCGGCCTGCTCATAGACAGCAATGTGGACATCCACCAGCCACAGCTCGTGGTTGCGTATCGTCGCGTACCCCTCACCGAGGCTTACCGCGCCGGCGCGAATGGATTTGATCTCAGTGCCGGTCAGCACGATACCAGCTTCGAACCGGTCCTCGATCGTGTACTCAAACCGAGCTTTGCGGTTTGTCGCGACAACCTTCACGTTGTCAGTTCTCATTTACCGTCTCATTCAGATACTCGATAGCCCGCTGCAACTGCGGGTCCTCGCCCGCAGGCGTATCAGGGGTGTATTCAGCTTCGATATCAGGCGTCAATCCGTTGTTGTGCAGGTCTTGCTCTTCGGGCGTGAACCACCGCGCAATTGTGACGCGGAGCTGTGAGCCATCATCCAGGTTGTTGGGGAGCTGCACGGATCCCTTGCCAAGCGTCAGTGTCCCAATCAGGACTGCACGATCCCGGTCTTGGAGTGCGCCTGCCACGATCTCCGAGGCACTGGCGCTGCCTCCGTTGACCAAGACGACCATCGGGGTCTCCTCGCCCAAATCGCCGTCGGCCGAGGGGAATCGCTGCTCATGTCCGGAGTTATCCCGCTGAATGGCCACGAGTCCTTCATCCAGGAAAAGGTCGGCGACACCGATGGCCTGGGCCAACCACCCACCGGGATTGCTCCGCAGATCGAAGATCAACGCGCGTGGATTCTCGGCGAGCAGCTCCGACAACGCTGCCTCGACCCGCTCGGTAGCGTTTGCGTCAAACTCGGTGAGCCGTAGATAGGCGATGCCATCCTCCAGCATCTCGGAGACAACGATTGGCATCTCGATTCTGGCACGCGTCACGGTTATAGTGATCTGTGCCGGTTCTCCCGGTCGGACAATCTCCAGTTCAGCATCCGTGCCTGCCGGACCCCGGATGTAGCTGATCGCCTCATAGAGACCCAGTCCAACGATGGATTGGTCACCCACCGCGACGATCAGGTCGCCTGCCAGTACACCCGCGGCCTCCGCGGGCTGTCCCGGGATCAGACTGGCGATCTCTAGGTAGCCGTCCTCACGCATTGAGACCATCGCCCCGATGCCCTCGAACTCGCCGCTGGCGTCCTCATTGAGTATTTCCGTTATGTCCGGCTCGATGAAGGAGGTATAGGGATCGTCGAGGGTCATCAGCATGCCCCGTACGGCCCCGTACGCCAGGTCGTCCCCATCGGGGATCTCGCCGTAGTACTGCTCCGCCAGAAGCTCAAGTACGGTGCTGATCAGGTCGTAGTTGAAGTCCTCTGTGGGATCTCCGTTTACACTGTCGCCGGGATCACTCTCAGCAGTCGGTGTTGCCGGTGGGGTATCCTCCCCTTCATCGGCATCCAGCATGTCCGCTGGCTCCTCAGGCGTTGGCGTGGCCGGTGGATCAAGCTCGTCGGTACCCTGCTCTGGCTCAATCACCACCTCTGTAGCCGGCGTGGCGCGACCTGAAACGCGGCCGATAATCAGGCCGCCCGCAAAAGCGCCACCTACGAGCGCCCCTACAACAACCAATATCCCAACGACAAGTAGGACTCTCTTCATCGTGTTCTCCTCAGATACACTTGCTTCACCGAAACGGGGTAGGGGCCTTAAAACTAGCCCCGCCGATCCAGTGACCAGGTTCGCTGCAACTCCATCATTTCTTGTGTAATGATTATTTGACAGATATCTATTTTATCACAGAAACCCTTTGATACAAGTGGAGAAGGTGTAGCGCGTACTGGACCAAAGCGCGGTGGGGGACCGGTTGCACCGCGGTGGGGGACCTGCCAGGGCCACCTTTGCGCGTTCTGTATCTTCCGACTATTTATATTATGTAAAGTTAGACCCCAGACCGCAAGCTACATCGAGTCCTGACCCGGTGCATCGCTATTGCATCATTGTGCACGATTCGTGCGGCGCTAAGGCTGGCTGCGGCGTCGTTCGCCGGTCGAGCGGCTGCGTGGCGATGTCGAGGTCTCCGTAGGCTGCGCCTATCCATCGGGCGTGGAAGTGGCCTTGAACTTCTCACAGGTCCAGCTGGAGCCCGACGTCACACCTCATCTTAGCCAAAGGCCACCACGGGCTGCGCCCTTGTCAACCTTCCCTGGATCTGCACAGAGTAGACGCCTCGCCGAACCGCTGGGTTTGCGGCATCTCCACCGGGAGAGAGAGGCGCGCGCCCGACCCGGGCCCGCTACGGGATGAGCGACAGGCAATCCCAGGGTATCACCTACTACTCCAGCTTGGCCTTCTGCTTGACGTTCTTGAGCACGCTTGGTTCGCCGTCCGCGGCGCGGGGTGCGCGCTCGGGCGGGGGTGCGACGTTGCCGTCAGGGGCGACGATGAAGGGCGGTTCCGGCACCTGTTTGCTCGCTGTGAGCATCCTCAGTTCCTCCTGAGCCTGCTCTAGTGCCTTCTGCTGGTGTTCTAGACCCTCATCCCATACTAGAAGCTCATGTTCCCGGATATCGAGCTCTACGCGCTGCTCCTTGAGTCCGGCGACCTCAACCTGCAGCGCCTCATGCCGATGCGCCAGGGTCATTCGATCCTGCCAGAGGAAGACGAAGAAGAGCACGGACAGGAAGAACAGGACCGCGCCGGCCAAGAACAGGATAGCCTCAAACATCATAACTGGAGACGCTCCTTACGGGAAACCCGGGAAATCACAAATGACAAAAGCAAATCGCAAATCTCAAATCGCAGGGTCCCCTACCCTATTGCCGGCGGTCCGGAAAAGGGGTTGATCCTCTGTTCGGACATACGTGCGGTGCACGGCTACCGGGGCGACAGCTTGCGGATGGGATAGAGATCGCCCTCAGTGAACCCACGCTCTCGATAGTACACCCTAGTGCCGATTGCCGCAATTACGGCCAGTTCATCAAAGCCTGCAGCACGGGACCTGCCCACAGCTTCTTCGATCAATCGTGAGCCAAGGCCGCGATGCTGTACGCCACTGCGATGCTCGCCCAATCCCTGGGCCGGCCCATAGACGTGGAGTTCGCGGATCATCGCTGCCG
>Ga0209121_10003994_pt1 | contig 13968 bp, 14 predicted proteins | sample Cruoilmetagenom3_FD_187292 | JGI IMG/M metagenome (GOLD analysis project Ga0209121, IMG submission 187292) | Oil polluted marine microbial communities from Coal Oil Point, Santa Barbara, California, USA - Sample 3 (SPAdes) (version 2) | ecosystem: Environmental > Aquatic > Marine > Oil seeps ...
CGAGCCCACCGCCCATGGCGACCGCTATGACAGCCCGAGGAGACATACAGACGGACCGTTCCGACGTGATGGACGCGATGGGCAAACGGAAGCTCTCCGTGATGAGGGCCTCCGACGACGAGATCAGCGGACCGGCCCTCAATCGCCAGCCCGAGCCGCAGCAGATCATCCATTGCCCGGCGGGCGATGCACGCCATCGCCGAGAGGAGCGCCGTCAGCATCGCACGCGCCTGCATCCGGGTCGGTCGGCGCGCGCGGTTCTTCAACGTCGTCCGGCGCCCGGCAGGCGATTGCAAAGCAATCTGTCGGGAGGGGACCTGGTCAACAAGCTGGACGCAGAAGCGCGTGCCGAGAGGCAGGGCCGAACCGCCGCGCTGATCTCCCGCCTCGACTTCCTGATCCTCGGCGAGCTCGGTTCCCTCCGTTCGCCCAGACTGGCGGCCAGCTCGGTCGTCGGGGAAATGATTCACTGGATCATTTCCCGATCCTCCTCCATCCATCTCATCAGCAAGCTCTACGAACGAACGTCGATCATCGTCACCGCCAACCTGGCATTCGGGGAATGGCCGGCCGCGCCAGGCATATCCACTCGGGTCTGTCCTGCCTCAGGTGCGCGACCGGGCGTCACATCTTCCGCTGGCGGGATCCGAACCCGCCCCCGGTCATTCCAGGCGGCAAACGAGCCGTCAAAGGATCGACTGACCGGTGTCGGCCCAATCCTTGGCGAACTGTGCGAGTCCCTTGTCGGTCAAGACGTGCTTGGCAAGGCTCTTGATGACGCCGGGTGGAATCGTGGCGACATCCGCGCCGGCAAGTGCGGCCTCTTTCACATGGTTGGGTGAGCGGATCGAAGCGGCGAGCACCTCGGTCTCGAAGCCGTAATTGTCATAGATCGTGCGGATGTCCCGGATCAAAGCCATCCCATCAATTTTGAGATCGTCCAGCCGGCCGAGGAAAGGCGAGATGTAGCTCGCGCCCGCCTTGGCCGCGAGCAGCGCCTGATTGGCCGAGAAACAGAGCGTGACATTGGTCTTTACGCCACGCGCGCGCAAGATCCGGCAGGTCTTGAGCCCATCGAGCGTGAGCGGCAGCTTGATGACGACATTATCGGCGATGGCCGCCAGCACCTGCGCTTCGGCGAGCATGCCGTCATGGTCGAGCGCCGCGACTTCGGCAGAGACCGGGCCTTCGACGATCTGGCAGATCTCGCCGATCACCCCCTTGAAATCGCGTCCCGATTTGGCAACCAGTGTGGGGTTGGTGGTGACCCCGTCCACGAGGCCGTAGTCGTAGAGTTCCGCGATGTCCGAGGTAACGGCGGTGTCGACGAAGAATTTCATTCCCATTCCTTTCCTGCGAGATGCCCCCTGGTGCGGGCGATGATGACATCCGGGGGAGGGCGGGGCATGTCCTGGCCTGGCCGTTCGACGAAAGCGCAGAGGTCCACAGCGGCTGCCGCGGCCCGCGCGACCGACAGGCCGCGAAAGAAGCTTGCTGCTGTCAGGTGTCGAATTGGCCGATGGCGGTGCCGGAGACCGGCAGCTCCCGGGGCATGGCACACTCGCTTGGTGGTCTTGTACCAGGATAATCCCACCAAAACAACCCAATATCACACCGAAAATGTTATAACGATTGCGTCTTGCCCGTGATATGTTACGCTGAAGTTGCAGTCTCAGATTGCGCATCTCTTAGCGCGGGCGCGTGTGTCGGCGCCCTAAGAAAGGAAGAAAAATGAAACTCGCAGTGGCTGGCGATTCCGCCGGAAAGGGCATGGCCCATGACCTCGCGGAATATCTCAAGGACCGCTACGACGTGACGGAAGCGTCGCAAACACCGGAGGGCGCCGAGGCTTTCTATGCCGACATGGCAGACCGGGTGGCAAGTGGGGTGGCCGACGGGACCTATGACAAAGCAATTCTGATCTGCGGCACCGGCATCGGCGTTTGTATTTCGGCCAACAAGGTCCCCGGCATCCGGGCGGCGCTGGTCAGCGACGGCTATTCGGCCGAGCGGGCGGCGCTTTCCAACAATGCGCAGATCATCACCTTCGGCGCGCGGGTGCTCGGGCTGGAACTGGCCAAAACGATCGTCGACACGTTCCTCGCGGAAAGCTTCGACCAGCACGGTCGCTCGGCGGGCAATGTCGAGGCGGTCGACAAGGTGGACGCGAAATACCGCAAGACCTGATCGGCCATCCGATGAGAGGAAAACCGGCGCCCGCCGGCGTCGGTTTCTCGCCCGCCGGCCTCAGATAACCGCAGAGCAGCGCGCGAGGATGTCGAGATAGCCTTCGACATTCCAGGCCGACCGACCGATGAAAAGACCGTCGATGGACGACCGGCCGATCAGCTCTTCGCAATTGTCGGGATTGACGGAGCCGCCGTAAAGGCACGGCACCCGCCGGCCCAGCACGTCTTCGGCCACGGCTATAATCTCGGCCTGCCGTGCATCGGCATATGCCGACGTCGCCGGCTGCCCGCCCACGCCGATTGCCCAGACCGGTTCGTAGGCCAACAGGATCGGGGCCTCCTTCGCGTCCCCGTCAAGCCCGGCCAGCGCCCCGCGCACCTCTGCTTCCAGAACCTCCTGTGCCCGACCCGCTTCGCGCTCTTCCAAGGTCTCGCCGATGCACAGAAGGGGGATCAACCCGTGACGGGTTGCGGCGGCAACCTTGAGGCCGGTGGTTTCGATCGTTTCGCCGAAATTGGCACGGCGTTCCGAATGACCGATCTCGACCATGTCGAGATCGCAATCCTTTAACATCAAAGGGGAAATCTCGCCCGTCCAGGCCCCGGCATCGTCCCAATGCATATTCTGGGCGCCAACCTTGACCGAAGTTTCCGCGAGCATTTGCTTGACCTCGCGCACCGCGGTGAAAGGCGGAACGACAAAGCGCTGGATCCTTGCATCCCGCCCGCCATCCGCCGCCGCCAGTGCTTCGGCAAATCTGAGCGCCTCGGCGAGCGTTTTGTTCATCTTCCAACTGGTGCCGATCCAGAATTGTGCCGTGGTACTCATGCGACGATGTCCTTTGCGATGGTGAGGGTCAGGCCGGCTTCCCGCAAACTGCGCAGGCTGTCGGCATCGGGTTCCGCATCGGTGACGATCCCGTCGAACTCCTCCAGCCCGGCCAGCACATGCAGGGCCGAATGGCCGAAGCGTTTGTGCCCAACCATCAGATACCGCCGGTTGGCCGCGTTCATCATCGCCCGTTTGGTGCGCACCACGTCGTCTTCCATGTGGAAGCAGCGGGTGCCCGAAACCGCCGGGCTGGAGATGAAGGCGATGTCAGCCCGCAGCCGGGCGAGGCTCTCCTCCGTGACAACGCCGAAAAAGCCGTTGTACTTCGCCGAATAGACCCCGCCGAGCCCGACAAGGTTGATGCCCTGTTCATTCGTAAGCGCCTCGATCACGGCGAAATTGTTGGTGATAACGGTCAGCGGACGCTGCTCGACGAGTTGCGCCCCCAACACCGCCGCCATCGAGCCGTCATTGACGATCACCGTCGAGCCCGGTTCCACGAGGGTCATTGCCGCCTGTGCGATCAGGCGTTTTTCTTCGCCGCCCTGTCGCTCCCGGAATCGGAAATCGCTCTCGAACTGCGTGCCGGGCTCGATTGTCGCCCCGCCCCGAACCTTGCGCAGGAGGCCGGATTGTTCCAGATCGTCGAGATCGCGGTGGATGGTCATCCGCGACACGCCGAAACGGGTGGAAAGCGCCTCCAGTTCGACGGAGCCCTCCTGGACCAGGACGTCCATTATCACCTTCCTGCGTGCGTCGCGTTTCATTGGCCGATATGCTCCGTTCCGGCTCGACGCCGCCTGCGCCCCCTGCAAGGGTAACACACCAGCTCCCAAATACAACAATCCTGGCGGTATTGTGTGACCTTCTGGTGTGTGTGCGGCAGATTTCGGAGCCGAAGATGTGACGTGGCGGGCGCCCGCCTCAGCGCAACAGCTCGACCGCCCCGGTGTCGATGTGCGGCGCCCAGAAGGCGACGCTCTCGGCGATGTCGGCGATCACCCCTCGGTCGTTTGGCTCGCGTTCCTTGAACGAAAGCTCCAGACAGATCTCGTTGTCGACCGCGCCGCCTTCGGCCAGGGCCTCCAGAAGCGGCGCCGGTTGGATGAGCCCGGTCTCGTTGTGCTTTGCGGTGAAGGGGCGATGACCGCTTTTGTCCATCGTCGATTGCTTGATGTGGATGATCGGCGAAAGCCTCGGCGTGGCGCGCGCCCAGGCATAGGGATCGGTGTCGTCCGGATCGGGCGAGGTGATGTCGCCGTGGTCGATATCCGCCATCATCCACATCGGGATCGCCATATCCGCGGCAGTCAGGCGGTCTTGAAGCGCAACCGCCTCGGCGATGGTCGCGCCGAACTCGCGCCCGACACTCATCGGCTCCCAGTAGACGAAGGAAAGCCCCGCCGCACGCCCATGCTCGGCAACCTCGGCCCAACAGTCGATGGCGATGCGGGTCAACTCCTCACGCCGCACCGGATCGTCATAGTCGCGATAGGTGAAAATAGCGAACTGCGTACCGACCGAATGGCCGCCGAGATCGGCGGTGATGTCGGCGAAGGTCTTGAACCAGTCGACGTAGTAGCGCCGCACGTCCCGGTCGGGATGCCCGAAATGGTTTAGCCGCCCGTAGGGGCCGGTCATGCCGCTGGTCACGCGCACACCCGTCGCCTTCATCGCCCGGACCATCCGCCGGGTCATCCGGCGGGTCACCGCCGCCGGCCAACTCGGGTTGATGAATTCATGCGTGAGCTGAAGGTCGCGGATGCGGATGTCGCGGGCCACGGTTTCGATCAGATCTTCGGGCTCGGCGAACCGGTTCACCAGCGGGTTGGTGTTGAGCGAAAGGGTCAGGGCCATGGTGTCAACCTCCCGAGAGCGCCGCCTTTTCGTCCTTCGCGGTGCCGTAGTCGGGCGACGGCGGCGTCTTGAGGCCGAGGGTTTTGACCATCGTGTCGCGCACGAAAGCAATATGGGCGGTTTCTTCAATGATCTCGGCGAGATACTGCGCCGCCATCAGCGACTTGCCGGTGCCGATCGTGCCGTGATTGGCGAGCACCGCTGCGCGGATCTTGGGGTCGTCGAACACCGGGCCGATCATCTCCGGCGTCTGCGGCCCGAGGTTTTCGGTAAGCGGGACGAGCGGCATGCGGCCGATCTTCTCGACGGTCTGCACGGTCAGGCAGGGCACTTCCAGCCCGGCACTGGCATATCCGGTCGCCCAAGGGCTGTGGCAATGGACGATGGCATTGATGTCTTCGCGACGGCGGTAGATCTCGAGGTGAAATCCCAGGTCCTTCGACGGCTTCAATTCGATTTCGGACGCCAGCACCGTGCCGTCGAGCATCACCACCTGGAGGTTCTCGCGGGTGCATTCGTTGAAGCCCACGCCGGAGGGTTTGATCACGATGGCATCGCGCGAGGCGAGCCGGACCGAGAGGTTGCCGCCGGCATTGGTTTGGATGCCGACCTCGAAGCTGCGCTTTGCGGTTGCGATGAGGTCGTCTTTCTTGGCAAGGACATCGGCCTGGTCGAGCGTGTGGGACATCGGGTGTGTGCCTTCCTTTCTAGAGATGCGGCAGGAGCCGCGAGACGGCTTCGCGGGCTGTCTCGGGGGCGCTGATATGGTAGGGAAGCCGGGTGACGGTATAAGCGCGCGCCTCGGCTTCGAAGATCTCGGCCGCCAGTTCGCGCAAACCCTCGTCCTCGATGGCGCCGCCCGGTCGGTCCTCGCTCGAAAAGCCGCCCATCGGCACGAGCACTTCGCAATGCGCCGTGGAGGTGTTGAGGTCGCGCGATAGCCTGCGGGTGGCTTTTGTGAGCTCCGCTTCGGTGAGTTTCACATGGGTGAAATAGCTCGACTGCCGGTAGTGCGGCCGGGCATGGTATTCGGCGGGCATCTGATCCTGAATGCCGCCGTCGAGGAAGTTGAGCGTACCCGGCAGGACGATCCGGGGCAGGGCGGCAGCGCAGGTGAAGCGGGTCGGCATATCCACGTGGGCGCCGACCACATGCATGCGCACGATCTCGTTGACCGTCAGGTCGATTGCGCCCGAAAGCGCGCCTTCGGCGGCGAACCGGGCGAAGGCGGCGCCGCCGAAGCCGTTGGCATGGAAAGCCGCGGTCTCCTGGCCGGCCGCGCGCAGAAGGCGCAGGACCTCCTCGCCAGCCTGCTGGGTCACGCCCAGGAGCGAGACGGCAACGCTTTTCGTGTCGCTGGCCGCCGGCGTCGGGGCGCGAATCGTGCCGGCCACCATCGCGGCGGTGCGGGCGAAGACCTGGCGCAGGGTCGCATTCATTCCCTGGATATCGCACAGCGTCGGGATCAGGGTGACAGCATTGTCTGCCACCGCCGCGCGCGGATCGAAGGGCAGGGTGGTGACGACGAATTTCGGCAAGCTCATGGGCAGGTCGCGCATCGCCCGGCAGGCCATCTCGGTTCCGGTGCCGCCGCCGATGGCAACCACTGCCGCGGGTGCGGCCGCGGCCATGGTCGCGCTGGCAGCCTTCACATGCGCCGCCATCTGCAGCAGCTTTTCCTCGCCCGGCAGAACCGCACCGCCGGACGTCAGCGAGAGGTCCACCGGGACCACATCGAGACCGTGGCCCTTCAGCATCTCGGTGAGCGCGCCAAGTTCCTCAGCCTTGGTCTCGAAAGTTCCGAGCAGGCAGACGGGTGCAGGCATCGCTTATCCTTTGACCGCGCCGGCGGTCATGCCGGTGATGATCTGGCGCGAGGCAAACAGGGTGAAGATGATCGGCGGGATCGCCAGCAGCATGCCGGTTGCCATGATCACGCCCCACTCGACGTTGAACTCGCTGGTGTTGTTCACGATCAGGATCGGCACCGTCATGGTGTTGCGGTCGGCCAGCGCCGAGGCCAGCAAGTATTCGTTCCAGGCGATGCGGAAGGTGAAAATCGCGGCCGCGGCGAGGCCGGGCTTGATCAGCGGCAGGACCACCAGGAAGAACACCTGGAACGGGCCGGCGCCGTCAACCCGCGCCGCTTCCTCCAGCGAACGCGGCACCTGAACGATGAAGCTTTGCAGGATCCAGATCACGAAAGGCAGGTTCATCGCGATGTAGATCAGGATGATGCCCATGTGGGTGCCGGCCAGGCAGACATCGCCGCGACCGCCGAAGACGTCGCGGATCCAACCGCCGACCAGGGTGGCATTGTCGATGCAGAAGGCGTTGTTCCACAGCCCGAACACCGGCACCAACAGCACCGCCGGCGGCACCATGCGCACGGCGAGCGTGGCAAACGAGATCGGCTCACGCCCGATGAAGCGAAAGCGGACCAGCGCATAGGCCGCCATGCAGCCGATGATCAGGGTCAGCACCGTCGAGACCAGCGCGATGATCAGCGAGTTGATGAAGGCCCCGCCGAAGCGGATGGCGCAGAAATCCAGATGCTCGGGCTCGTACCACAGGATATCGCAAAGCGCAGTCTCGTAGTTCTGTATAGTCGGCAGGAAGAACAGCCCACTGCCGCCCGAGATGATGTCAACGTCCAGTTTGAACGAGTTGACGAAGAGCAGGATCACAGGTCCGATCGACATGAAGATGAGCGCGACCAGAAGGGCGTAGAAGGCCGGATTCTGCCGGTCGTGCTGGCTTGTGTTGGCCATGGCTCAGCCCTCCTCCTGCTTGACTGCGTTGAGACGCTGGGCGCGCGCTTCCTGCCAGCGGGTGAAGGCGAACATGCCCAGCGTGAGCACCATCAAGAGCAGAAGCAGGTAGTTGGACATCGCCGCCGCCTCGCCAAGCTCGCGGAACTCCTGCGCCGTGCGGGCGATTCTGAGCGCGAGTATCTCGGTGGACAAGCCCGGTCCGCCTTCGGTCATGACCAAGATCACTTCGAGCACCTTGAAAGCGTCGATCAGCCGTAACAGGAAGGTCACGATCAGAACCGGCGCCATCAACGGCAGCTTGATGTGGACGATCTGCTGCCAGCCGGTGGCGCCGTCGATCCGTGCCGCTTCCAGGGCGGTCCGCGGCAGCGATTGCAGGGCGGCGAGCGAGAGGATGAAGATGAAAGGCGTCCATTGCCAGATGTCGGCGATGATGACCGACATCAACGCGTGGTCGCCCAGCCAATCGACCCGGCCAAGCCCGAGCGCGGAGAGCCAGCGATTGAAGATGCCGTCGGTGGGGTGGTACATGAACCGCCAGACCAGGCCGACGACGACCGGCGCGATCATCATCGGCAGGATGAACAGCGTGCGCAGCACCGACATGCCGCGGATTTTGCGGTCGAGCAGGAGCGCAAGGCCGACGCCGATGAGCATTTCGGCCACGACGACCGTTCCGGCGAAGGTCAGGGTGACGGTGACGCTCTCGAGAAACGCCTCGTCGCGCAGCAGTTTGGTGTAATTGGCCAGCCCGACAAAGTCAGTTTCGTTCAGGCGCTGGCTTGGATCCCAGGCCCGGAAGCTGCCGAACATCATATAAAGCAGTGGATAGAACAACGCGATCGCCATGATGACGGCCGCGGGCGCCATGAAGAAATAGGGCGTCAGTCGATTGAGGCTCTGGCGGTTCACGAGACTGCTCCAGGCTGGCTGAAATCCGGGGATACGCCGGGCTGCCGTTGGCAGCCCGGCTCAATACGCAGCCCCGGGGAGCACGGGGCCACGGGGCCTACATCAGTCTTGCCAGATGTAGTAGCCCTCTTCTTCCATCAGCGCGCGGGTGCGCTCGGCAACACCATCCAGCGCTTCCTGAGGGTCGAGATCCTCGGTCAGCACTTTCGACATCGTCGTGCCGATATCGGCGTTGATCTTGCCCCAGGCGGGGATGATCGGACGCCAGTCCGGATCGGCGTATTGCAGCGCTTCGCCGAAGACCTTGGCGTAGGGGTACTTCGCCTGCACTTCGGGGTCGGCATAGGTCGAGAAGCGCGACGGGTTGCCGCCGGCCATTGCCACCAGTTTGTCACCGTGCTTCGAGGTCAGCCACTGCATCAGCAGGAAGGCGGCTTCCTTGTTGAGCGCGTTGGACGGGATGCCGATGCCGAAACCGCCGGTCTGGCTGCCGCGGCGCACGCCTTCGGGGTGCATCGCATAGCCGACCTTGCCGACGACCTGGGATTTGTCCGGGTTTTCGAAGGTCGGGGCAAAGGCGATCGAGTCCATGAACATCGCCGCGTTGCCGTTCGCGAAGGAGTTGGCGGCTTCGGCCGGACCGAAGGCGCTCGAGCCCTCGGGGCCGCAGTCGACGATGGTTTTCAGCGCATTGGCCGCCGCGACACCGGCTTCGTTGTTGATGATCGGGTTCCAGGCGTCGTCGAACACCCGCCCGCCAAGCGGCGCCAGGTGCAACAGGAACGCGTGGCTGGCCTGGTGGCCGGAGGCCGCGCGCGAGGCCATGCCGCCCATCCCGGGCTCAAGCTCGGGGATCTTGCAGGCTACGTCGAGCAACTCGTCGTAGGTTTCCGGAACCTTGAGCCCGTGCTTCTCGAAGATGTCCTTGCGGTAGATCAGCACCGAAGTTTCCGAGCCTTGCGGAAGACCGAACAGAGAGCCGGTCGGCCCCGGCAGATAGCCTTTCTCGCCACCGGCAACGCCGATGTTCTGAACATAGCCGTCGATCAGGTCTTCGGCGTCATAGCTCGGATCGGCCAGTTTCGGGTTCATGAAGTATTTGGCCAGGTTGTCGAGCTGGTCGGCATAGACATAGTCGGCCTTCGAGAACACCACGTAGGTGATCAGGTCGTAGGCGCCCTCGTCCTGGGTCAGCTCGAGTGTCTGGCGCTCGCGCATCTTGAGGTAGGGCAGCATGTCCACCTCGACCTCGATGCCGGTTTCCTTGGTGAATTCCGGAAGTACTTTCACCACCGCATTGTAGTGGGGGTGCGACGGGAAGTTCACCACCAGGGTGGTGCCGGCATAGGCCTCATACGGGTTGGCCAGCGCGGTACTGCCGCTCAGCGCCATCGTCAGCGTACAGGCTATTCCCAATGTCTTCAGTCCGTTGAGCATTTGGTCCTCCTCCAATGTGCCGTAGTCAAGCGCCTAGAGCGCTTCCTCAGTCGTCTTGTCGAACAGATGAACCCCCTCCATGCGAACCGCGAACCGCAGAACGTCGCCAAGGGCAATAGGGGTTTCGGATTTGATTTCGACGGTGACCGTCGCCTCGCCGCATTTGCAGATCAACACCGATTGCGCGCCGATGTATTCCGAAATCGAGACCCTGAGATCCATCGCCGCATCGTCAGGCGCCTGCGCATCGTAGTTCAGATCGGAGGGGCGAATACCCATGACGAACTCGCTTTGCCCCTTGCGGCGCGCGCGCTCGGCAAGTTCGGCGCCAAGAGCGATGCGGAAGCCGTCTCCGCGCGCGAAGAAGCCGTCGGCGCCCTCTTCCAGGGTGACGTCGAGGAAGTTCATCGGCGGCGACCCCAGGAAACCGGCCACGAACTTGTTGGCCGGCCGCTTGAACAGCTCTTCGGGCGAGCCTTCCTGCTGGATGTAGCCGCCGCGCATGACGACAATCTTGTCGGCCAACGTCATCGCCTCGATCTGGTCGTGGGTGACGTAGACCATGTTCTTTTTTACCCGCTGACGCATCAGCGCGAGCTCGGCGCGCATCTGGCCGCGCAGCTTGGCGTCGAGGTTCGACAGCGGCTCATCGAACAGGAAGGTCGAGCTGTCACGCGTGAGCGCACGCCCCATCGCCACCCGTTGCCGCTGGCCACCCGAGAGCTCGCCCGGCTTGCGGTTGAGGAATTCGGTGAGGCCGAGCATCTTGGCAACATCCCGCACCTTGGTGTCGATCTCGTCTTTCGGGCGCTTCTGCAACCGCAGCGCAAACGACATGTTCCGGGCAACGTTCATATGCGGGTAGAGCGCATAGTCCTGGAACACCATCGCCAGGTCGCGGTCTTTCGGCTCGAGGTGGCTGACGGGCTTCTCGTCGATATAGATCTCGCCTGCGCTCAACGTATCGAGCCCGGCGAGCATGCGCAGTGTCGTCGATTTGCCGCAACCCGACGGGCCGACAAGCACGGTGAACTCGTTCTCCGCCATGGTCAGGTCAATGCTATGCAGCACCTCGACGGTGCCAAAGCGTTTCACAAGTCCTTCGAGTCGAATCTTGGGCATAGCGTCCCCATCTGAGGCTCCCCTGAGCTTATGCATGCAATGAGAAAAGTAAATATGCAAAATTGCCTCGAACGGAAAAAGCTTCTACACTGGCCGAGCGGCCGGATACACGTCACACCTTCGAAGCAAGGAATGAGAAGGAAAGTCCTCATGGCGAAAAATGGTGGTTCGAGTTCGAAAACACCAAAAATCTCTGCGGTGCAAAGGGTTGTGGCGGCGCTGACCGACGATATCGCCGCCGGCACGCTCAGCCCTGGCGAGCGAGTCGACGAGGCCCGGGTGGCAGAGCATCTCGGCGTTTCGCGTACCCCGGTTCGCGAGGCCCTGAACCAGCTTGTCGCCCAGCGCATCCTGGTTTCGGGCCCAAGGCGTGGCGTCCGCGTGGCGCAGTACTCGCGCGAAGAACTGTCGCAAATATTTGAAGTCATGTATGAAATCGAGGTGATGTGCGCGCGGATGGCCTCCCAGCGGCTCACCCTCCTGTCGCGCTCGGAGATCGAGCTTGCCCAGGCTGAATGCAGCCGCGTGGCCCAACGTGGCGATCGTATCGAATATGTGCACGCCAACGAAGCCCTTCATCAAGCGATCTACAAGGCGACCGGAAACGAGATCATGGAGGAGCTTGCCTCGGAGTTTCGCCGCCGCACCGGTCCCTTCCGGGCGAAGAAATTCGCCACCACCGAAGACCTGATCGCCTCGGCAAAAAGCCACGAGTCTCTCCTGGAAAGCATCTTCTCGGCCGACTCGCAGGTCGCCTCAAATGGTATGCGCGAACACATGGCGGCGAGCTTTCTTCAAACGCTGGAGGCATATCGGACTGATTGACGGCGTTATACTCCGAGATGATTTCGGATTGCGTGCATTGGGCATTGATTGTATGTGAGGCACGAACATCGGTACAGGAGGTCGCCATGGGCGTTCAGGAAACCAAGATCTATCCGATCAACACGGGCTGGCTCGAGGGCGACCTTGGCACCTACATTTTCTGGAAGGGCCCGGCCGGAAAGAAGTACTGGAACCCGGTCTATTCCTACTACATCGACACCGGCGAGCACAAAATCCTGGTTGATACCGGGCTTCCTGACGAGGCGCGCGCAACCAAGTACCACCACAAATGCCAAAAACGCGGCTGCCTCCAGGTGCATGAGCACCTCGAAAAGAAGCTCGGCGTGCACCCCGATGAGATCGACGCCATCGTCTTCACCCACCTGCACTGGGACCATGTGCAGAACATCAAGGAGTTCAAGAACGCCCGCTACATCGCCCCCAAGGGCGAGATCGACGTGGCCCACAACCCGCTGCCGCTCTACTACCGCACCTATGAATGCGGGATTCCCGGCATCGAGCCGGCCTATACGGGTTGCGTGTTCGAGGCGGTCGAGGAGGAAAGCGAGGTGCTGCCGGGCATCACCATGTTCCACACCCCGGGCCATTCCGTCGGCCACATGGCTGTCACCGTGGCCACCTCGATGGGCGACATCGTGATCGCGGGCGATGCGATCTTCGTCGAGCGCAACCTCGAGCCGAACCCGTCGGAGATGTGGCGCCACTGGGTGCCCGCGCGGTTCGTGAATTCCTGGCAGGGCTGGCAGTCGGTCGAGGAGATCGACAAGCGGGCCGACTATGTGCTGCCCTGCCACGACGAGATCGCGAACGCGCGCTCCGACGTCTACCCCTACGAAGGCATGCCGATCCGCAACCGGCGCCAACCGATCCCCGGCTACAAGTTCTACTTTGGCGATATGCCCGCTGGCATGGCCGACAAGGCGGCACCGGCGATGACCAGGCAAGAGGCGGAGGCCCATATTGCCGGGCTCAAGGATCCGAAGGATATGGCCGAATACTGATCCCGTGACCAAGGCCCTCGCCTCCCTGTCCGACGTCGCCTCGGGCTACGATGCGATCGTGTTCGACCAATGGGGCGTGCTGCATGACGGCAGCGCGCCCTCTTCTGCGGCAGTGGCGGCGCTGACCGAGCTGAAGGCCAGGGGCCACATGCTGGCGGTGCTGACGAATTCCGGCCGCCGGGCCGCTCCCAACGCCGCGCGCCTGACCGCGCTGGGATTTCCACCGGACCTGTTCGATTGCGTGATGAGTTCCGGCGAAGCGCTGTGGCATGAGTTCGCGGCCCATCGAACCGCGTTCACCAGGCTTCATGCGATCACCAGCCGACCGGACGATGCAATTGACTGGGCGGCGGGGCTCGAGGTTAACTTCGTGCCGATCGAAGAGGCCGAGGCGGTGCTGCTCATGGGAGTCGCGGATGACGCGCTGCCCGGCGCCTACGACGGGGTCTTTGCCGTCGCCCTCGAACGCGGCCTGCCGGTCCTTTGCTCCAACCCTGACCGGACCGCGCCGCGCCCAGGCGGTGCAATCGTGGTCATGCCGGGCATGCTGGCGCACGACCATGCCAATGCCGGCGGCGAGGTCCGCTACGTCGGCAAACCCCACGTTCCGATCTTTCGCGCCGTCGAGGCGGCGCTTGACCTGCCGCCGGAGAGGGTTTTGATGGTGGGCGACAGTCTCGAACACGACATCGCCGGTGCCGCTGCCGCCGGCTGGGACAGCGTCTTCATCTGCGGCGGGCTGCATGCCCAAAGCTTCCGATCCGGCGAGGTCGGAGAGACCGTTGCCGAACTCGCCCGCTCAATGGACACACCGCTCCCCGAATTCACCCTCGAAACCGTGAGGTAAGGCCATGAATGACATACTGACCGACAATTTCCGCGCTTTTTCGGCCCGTATCGGCGCCGACCCGTTGCTGATCCAGGGTCCTGGCGGCAATACCTCGATCAAGGACGATGAGGTCATGTGGATCAAGGCCTCGGGCAAGGAGTTGGCCGAT
>Ga0209121_10003995_pt1 | contig 13959 bp, 9 predicted proteins | sample Cruoilmetagenom3_FD_187292 | JGI IMG/M metagenome (GOLD analysis project Ga0209121, IMG submission 187292) | Oil polluted marine microbial communities from Coal Oil Point, Santa Barbara, California, USA - Sample 3 (SPAdes) (version 2) | ecosystem: Environmental > Aquatic > Marine > Oil seeps ...
AAGCGGAGAATTCGTTTATTTCTCAATTCGCTGTAGTGGTGCTTGACGGTCGAGCAAGGAGATGCCACGATGAACAAGCAAGGATTTGTGCTGGCCGCATTGGCAGCGATACTGCTGGCTTTCGCCTCTCCGGTCCTCGCCGACGGACCCCCACCCGCTGGCAGCGACGCCGGGTTGGCCCGGCGCTATGCGCCGGTGCTTTACTTCCACCCGGCCGAGATGTTCCGCCCCCAGCCGGTGGACGTGATCGTGGAGCAGGCTCGGTTGCGCCAGAGCCGCAGGCTGTGGTTCGACGTCAACGTCCTGCTCAGCCTCGATGTCCTGGACTTGTTTGACCTTGAAAGTGACGAGAGCCACTTTCTCGATGTGTGGTATGGCGACGACGGCAGTTCGGCTTACACCAATTACTCCGCCCACCAGGCCTATTACCAGGCGGTGCTGAGCCCCCGGGCCGGTGGGCCGCCCGTCGCGGTCTACGCCCACGTGGTGCAGGATGAGGGCCCAGGCCACGTCACGATCCAGTACTGGGCGCTCTATTTCTACAACGATTGGTTCAACAAGCACGAGGGTGACTGGGAGATGGTCCAGGTGATGCTCACTGCTGATGGTGAGCCAGAATGGGTGGTGCTCAGCCAGCACCACGGCGGCACTCGCCGGGCCTGGGCCAGCGCGCCGGTTGAGGACGGCACGCACCCGGTGGCCTACGTTGCCCTGGGTTCGCACGCCAACTACTTCGCCGGCGACGAGATCTACCCCAATGGAAAGGACATCGGCAACGCGCGTATTGAGATCCTGGACCGCACGGGTACCTTCAGCCGCGTGATCCCCGGCGTGATTCTGATCCCCGACCGGGCCGACCTGACGATGGGCCCCGGTGCGTGGCCGGGGGCGGAATGGCTGCCCTACCGTGGCCACTGGGGCGAGGCGGCCGTCCAGAGCGACTTCGGCGGCCCGCTGGGCCCGGCCGACAAGGGCGCGCAGTGGGAACAGCCCTACGCCTGGGGGATGGCCCAACCGCTGGACACGGATACCTGGTACAGTAACCGGCTGCGAGTAGAGGTCGTTGGGGCGGTTGCCGAAGAGGCCCAGATACGCCTGATGGACGAGCGCGGCGACGAGTTGTCCTCGGTGGAGGAGTTGGGCAACCTGGCCATTCTGCATAGCGACCCACCGGCAGGGACGGGAGTCGTGGCTTCCATCGGCGTTCCCCCCAACACCCGCTGGGACGTGGTCGCCACCTGGCCCGACGCTGCAGCAAAACAGGTGACCCGGCTGCGCTTTGCCGGTGTGGGGTTCGCTGAGCCGGGCCGCGCGACGCTGGAACTGGGCCCTGATCCTGAGGCGCGCCTGGTGGTGGAGGGCGCAGGTGCCGACGAGGGGAGCGACCTGGCGCTGGAGCCATCGGAGACAGAGACCTTCGAGGCGACGTGGGACGCACCCGACCTGATCTGGATCGGCACTGTCCTCCCGGCGCACCAGGTGGGGGTGGGCCTGCTGATCGCGACCCTGGCGGGCGTGGTGCCGATGCTGGTCTACGTCGGGGCACTCTACTGGGTTGACCGGTATGAGAAGGAGCCGAAGCGGCTGCTGGCGGCGGCGTTTGTGTGGGGGGCCATCCCTTCGGTGGTGATGGCGCTGGCGGCGGAACTGTTCTTCCGGTTGCCGCCGGACCTGATCGGCCCCCATGCGCTGGAAGCGGTGCGGCTAGGCGTGGTCGCGCCAGTGCTGCAAGAAGCATTGAAGGGAGCGGTGGTGCTTTTCATCTCCTGGCACTACCGGCGCGAGTTCGACAACGTGCTGGACGGCATCATCTACGGGGCAATGGTGGGTTTCGGCTTTGCGATGACAGGGAATATTATCAGTTACGCCGGCAGTTTTGTATTGTGGGGCTTCGAGGGACTCAGCGTGGCCGCCTTTGCCGAGGGGCTGGTCTACGGGATGAATCACGCCCTCTATACGGCGGTCTTTGGCGCGGGGCTGGGATTCGCCCGCCTGGCGCAAAAGCGGTGGCAACGCTGGGCACTGCCTGCGGGAGGATTCGTGCTGGCGGTGGCGACGCACGTTCTGCACAACCTGCTGGCGCGGAACCTGCTGGGGTTGAACGTGATGACGGTATTAGCGACAGGAGCAGGGGCGATCCTGGTCGGGATCGTCGCAGGATGGTCGCTGGCGCGGCAGCACCGGTGCCTGCGGGTGGAGTTGAGGGGCGTGGTTTCTGACGCGCTCTACCGCACGCTGGTGACGCCGGGGGCAAGGACACGTGCACAGTGGCGGGCGTTACGTGCCGGGGGGCTGAGAGGTTGGCGGCGGGCACGGCGATTGCACCAACTGTGTGCGGAACTGGCCTTTAAAAAGATGCAGCACCGCCGACGGCCTGATGAGTCTGAGGCGATCCAGGAGATCAAGCGGTTACGCCGGGAGATCAGCGCGCTGGCGGAGCGCGCGGAGTAGGGACACCAACTTCAGGTGCGTCGGGCACTCCCTCTATAGGGCATTCGCCCCAGGCCATTAGTCGTTGTCCATTGGTCATTGATCATTGGTCATTGTTCATTGGTCATTGTTCATTGTTCATTGTCCATTGTTCATTGTTCATTGTCCATTGTTCATTGAGACTCACCGATTATCCAACCGGAACCCGTGCCCCCGCACGGTGACGATGTAGCGATGATCCGGGTCTGCGGCTGAGATGCGATCGCGCAGGCGGCGCACCAGTGCGTCAATCGCCTGCTCGGAGATGCCCATCGCTGCCTCTTCAGGCCACACAGTCGCCACGATTGCATCTCGCGAAACCACCTCACCCTCGTGGTCGAGTAGCAACTCCAGCAGCCGGTACTGGGACACTGAGAGAGGCGGGGTCAACTCGTGCCCCCCGACGAAGACCCTTCTGGCGGCCCGGTCAACGTGGAGTCCACGGCGCGGACCGGTCAACTCCAAAGGCAGTGTCGCGTCGGCGCCTACAAAGCCCATCTTGATGCATAGCGCGATCTGTATCTCGTCACCATCCTTCAGACGGTGCGGCCTAGCGTGTACCTCCTGGCCGTTGACGCAGGTGCCATTCTTGCTCCCCAGATCGCGCAGCAGGTAGCCGCCAGCGTCCCGTTCGATCTGGACGTGGTGACGCGACACCTGCCGCTCCGGTAGCACGATGTCGCAATCCGACCCCCGCCCGATAATCGCTTGGCCCCGCTCGATGATCCAGCGTTGCCCTTCCAGTTCTCCCTCGTAAACGATGAGCATTGGCATGTCCTGTCGTGTCATCACAACCTCCTTCTACTTGACAGAATCGCCCTTCTCGCTTATGATGAAATACAGCCGCAACGGAGAGAAGAAGAGAAAACGTGGCCCGCCTGCTTGCACCCGGAACCGTCCTGCGTGGACGGTATAAAATTGTCGCGCCTGTTGGCCAAGGGGGTATGGGCGCAGTATACCGCGCCGAGGACTTGCGCCTGGAAGGTCGCATCTGTGCAGTCAAGGAGGTTCGCCCAGACCCTGACGCCACGCCGGAGGCGCTGACCCAGTCCCAGGAGCAGTTCCGCCGCGAGGCCTCCACGCTGGCGCGGCTGGATCACCCCAATCTGCCCAAGGTCTCCGATACCTTCAGCGAGGGTGGGCGCGAGTACCTGGTGATGGATTTCGTCGGCGGGCCAGACCTGCGCCACCTGATGGAGGAGAATCGTCGCCAGGGAGAATTCCTCGACGAGCAACAGGTGCTTCGTTGGGCCGATCAGTTGTGTGATGCGTTGGAGTACCTCCATAACCAGGACCCTCCCGTGCTCCACCGCGACATTAAGCCAGCCAACATCAAGTTGACCCCCAGTGGGTTGATCAAACTGGTGGACTTCGGGCTGGTCAAACTGCTGGCGGCGGACGACGCCCACACCATCACCGTTCTGCAAGGCCGGGGCACCGTAGCCTATACCCCGTTGGAGCAGTATGGTGGCGATACCGGTCACACCGACGCCCGTTCCGACGTTTACTCGCTTGGCGCTACGCTCTACCATCTATTGACCAATCAGCCTCCAGCAGATGCCAAGCAGCGCTTTCTCAACCCCAACGCGCTCGTGTTCCCGCGAGTGATCAATCCGCGCATCTCTCCCGCCACAGAGCGTGCCATCCTGGCGGCCATCGCTATGCACCCCAATCCACGCCCACCGAACGTGGCGGCGTTTCGCGAATTGCTACACGCCAATTCCCTCCCCTCTTCCTTGCTTCCCCTGATTCCCGCGCAAGGGGAGTGGCGCCGGTCAGTGATCGAAAACCGTGGCTTGCTGGCACTTGCCGCTGTGATGCTTGCCCTCGCTATATTGGCGACCTTCTTCAATTAGCCGCTCAAAGCTCCTGCCTGTTCGCCAGCGGCCCGAACAAGTTCGGGACTCCGGCACGTCACCCATGGGCACTTCCCCCAAACTTGCGAACTATACCCTGGCACACTTGCCAACTTGAGGACTACCCAGGCCGTTTCCGCTGGCCGGCAATCCACGCGATGACCAGCGGCACCGTCCCACCCAGCAGTGCCATCCATCCTGCGGCCCATGCCCCAGCCTGCTCTCGCAGCCAGACAGCCCCTGGCACGCGCAGGGCGTAGGCCAGGTACAACGCCAGTCCGCCTATCACGCACCATAGCGCCGCGCGCAAGGCCCGGCTGACCGGGCTGTTGTTAAGGCGCGTAACGTAGTACCCTGTGCCGCTGACGATCAGGACACCAAGCAGCGCTAGAACCAGGTCCAGTGATCCGACGCTCTCGACTGCAGCGGGTGTCTCTTCCTCCTCGTCCCCCAGACCAGGTGTTGGCTGTGGTGTCTCTTCGATTTCCGGTTCTGGCTCCGGCGTAGGAGTTGGCGTCAGTGTAGGCGTCGGTGTGGGTGTAGGCGTGGGAGTGGGCGTCCAGATGATGGCTGGCTCGCCCTCCGGGATCGTGATTTGCAGGCAGATTATGCGCGGAACAGGGTCTGCCTGGACTGATATTTCGAGTTGACCCGTCCGCTCCAGCGTAACCGCCGTTTCGGCCACGCCGCCACGCGTCATTTCTATAATGGGTTGTTCCAACCTTTCTTGCGGATAGGTGAAGATGAACTGGACAGGGGTGCCATCGGGCACCGGATGGCCGTTGTGATCTACGATCACACCGGTGCGCAACCTCAGCTTGTCGCCAACCTCAAGCCTGGGAGGCTCCGGCGTTGGCTGACCCTCCTCGAGTGGCTCTGGTGTTGGCTCACCCTCCTCGGGCGGCTCGCCAATATCGTAGTAGAGCGTGATGGTCTGCTCAGGGTCGGGAGACGTCCGGGTTAGTAGGTCATAGTTGATGCCGGCCACACTGACAGGCGGGGTCCCCCTCGGCGCGAACTCGCCGAACAGCGCCCGCACGGAGGCCTCAATGAGAGGCTCTATCCGGCCGTAGGCCACGTAGTAACCGCTCAGTTTGCTGATCTCAGTCGCATCCAGGTAGTAGGGGGCATCATAGGCCAGCACGACCAGGTGTGGATCGCGCAACGCATCGGCCCGCTCGGCCAGGAAGCGCCGCACTACTCCTGACTGGGGCGGATCACCGGTCGGGTTGAGCATGGCGAAAATGATCCAGTCGGCCTCTCGCAATACTGCTTCGACGGGGTGAGGTTGGGTCGGCGTGATGACTTCCCCGGCCGTGGGAGACGGCGGCGGTGCGCTCATGTGTTCTTCCAGGTGGTCGAAGGTGAAACTGGTCACCCGCCATGGAGTGATCTGTCCCGTCGCATCAGGGCCATAGAGCCGCACGATTGTGTCTCGCAGCGCGAGAGGATCAAAGTAGGGTACAGGAACACACGTGGCGCAGGGTTGTCCTTCTCGACCGTCGGTGAAGATGACGATGTTGTCCTCGGGAGTCGGTGGGGAGGGGACCAGGTCAGGCGAGGGAGGAGAAAGCAGCGTAATAGTGTCACGGCCAATGGCCGATACCGCCTCCAGTTGAAGCCCTACCTGTTCGCTGGCTGTCTCCACGTCCGGCTGGGTGGCGGCGAGGCTAAACGTGCCGCCGTAGAGCGCAAGTTTCAGTCGCAATATACGCGCTACAGCCGCATCCACCGCTATCTGGAACGAGGGATCACTGTCGTATTTCTCGCGGAAGAAGGTGATCGTGGACTTGACGTTGGCAATCTGGTTTTCCCAATCATCGTCGAGCGCAAACTGGGAAAGGAGCAGGAGGTCATTGCCAGCGAAGAATGCCTCCTGTACGATGCGGCGGCTGTTGAAACTCTGCTCGCTGGGATCGTAGAAGCGCCGCAGCGCGCGCAGGCCCAATCTATCGGAGACCGTCACGCCACCCATCTCACGCCAGGCAGCCAGTTCCGGCAACCCCAGCAGCCGCTGGAGCACCTGGCTATCCACGCTGACCGGGCGGGTGGTGACAAAGCGACCGCCCTCCAACCCCCGGAAGCGGATGTGAGACACCATCAACCCGTCCGGGCGCGCCAATGGATCCTCGGCCTGGACCACAGCGAAAAAAGGAGCCAGGTCAATTTGTCGCAGTTTTTCCAGCGTGCGCTGTACGGTGGAAACCTCTTCATCAAGCGAGCGGTCGGAGGCCCCCAGACCGGGGAAGTGCTTCGCTACGACCGCTACCTGCCCTTCAGCCCCCTCGTGGATGCCGTGGATGTACGCCTGTCCCATCTGCCCTACCCAGAACGGCTCGCCCCCGAAGGCTCTCACACCCAGGTCGCCAGCACTTTCGGGGCGTGGGTTCTCGAGTACGTCCAGCGAGGGCCCCAGCAGCACGTTGATGCCCAGGGCGCGCAGTTCTTGCCCCACAATCTGGCCCACAGTCTCGGTGTGGCTCAGATTCCAGGTGGCCCCCAATGCCATCTCGGAGGGCAGAGGCGTCGTCCCACTGACGATGCCGGTGAAGGGCATGCCGTTGCCTTCGTGGTTTACGGCGATGAAGAGAGGGATGAAGGGACCGATGGGTGGGCTTTCCTCCACGACCGTCTCGGTCACCGGCTGTGTAGCATCCCAGGCAGCCTGCTGGAGTTGATTGACCAACGCGGCCACCTGCGCGGGCGTGTCGCCCTCGTTGACGATGTTGCCGTTGTCGGGCAGAAGTACTACCCCGCCGATGTGATAATCGCGGATCAGTTCTGCGATAATAGTGTCCTCGGTGACCTCAGCCCCAGGGAAGGTGACCAGGAATAGCTGCCCGACCCTGGCCGCGCTTGACATGCGTTCCATCAGCCGCGCGACCTCGTCTTCCTCCTGAGCACGGGCCGTCCTAGGCAATACGAGCGGTATCAATATGGTGACCACGAGGGCCAGTGTAACCAGTCGTTTCAATTGCTTAGCCATTTTACCCAGCCAGGTCTATTGTACCCCAAATGAGGCGGAATGCAATCAAAGAACCCCGACTCCTGACAAGAGCCGGGGCTTGCCCGAACACTCACTGCGCAGTCGGTTATTGGGGGATGATGCTAATCGCGACGGGCAGGACAACGTGGTCATCGCCTGTCGCGGTCAGGACTCGCCCGGTGCCCGAGTCGTACAGGCCAACCACGATCCTTGCCGGCCCGGTGTAGGCGGTATCGTAGAAGGCCAACTCGTGAGAATCCACGATGGTCTCACCGGGGGTCCAACTGGTCGTGGGACGAGTACCACCCGCCGGGGCACCATCGTGCTGTGCGATGAGGTGGCCGTCCCCTGCCAGGAGGTGAGTGAACACCAGGTAATCCATCGGGCTGGTCCCTTCCAGTGCCCGCCAGTAGAGGGTGAGTGGCAGAGGTTGTGCCGTGGTGACCGCGGCAGCCGGCAGGCTATAGCGGACCAGTGCCGAAAAGTCGTCGAAACGGGCGTACAACTCGCCCGAGATGGCGACCTCCGGCGTCTCAATCGGCTCTGGAGCAGGCGTCTCAGTCGGCTCCGACGGAAGAGGTGTGGGCACTGGCGCGGTCGTGGCCAGCGGGGTGAAAGTCGGTATCACGAGTTCTGGCGTGGGATTGGGGGTAGACGTGACACTGGGGGTGAGAGGCTCCACGCCGGCTGACAACGTAGGTGTTGGAGGCGGGGTTCCCGCGTTGTAGATGGGCAGGCGGGGCAGAATAACGGTGGTGCTGGCAAAGATGGCCACTCCAGCGGCGACGAAGATCAATACCGTTGCCCATGCCTGTATGATTCTTGCGGTGGCCGTGTCCCGTTCAAGCGTGAACAGGGCCAGGTTTCGCTCTCGCTGAGCGACAAACGCGCGCATCGCATAGACAACGGCGCCGATGACACACACAACGTAGAGAATCCAGGCGTGCTCTACTAGCCATTGGAGGAGAATCGTCATAATGCCCTCAACATCCCGCGAACGATAGCCTCGAGTCGTGGTATCAACATCCGACCCGCTTCCAGTACCTCTTCGTGGGTCGTCTCCGCTGGCGACGTGCCCTCGACCGGCAGAACGTTGCTGATGCCGGAAAAGCCTAACACCCGCGTACCGCTGTGCCGGGCCACGATGGCTTCGGGAACAGTGGACATGCCCACAGCGTCCGCTCCGATCAGGCGCAGAAACCGCAGGTCGGCCGGGGTCTCGAAACTGGGACCGGCCAGGCAGACGTACACCCCTTCCCGCAGAGGCACGTTTGCCCTGGTTCCTACCTGCCTGGCAAGCGCCCGCAACCGGGCGTCGTACACCTCTGACATATCGGGGAAGCGCGGTCCGAACTCGTCGAGGTTGGGGCCACGTAGTGGATTCAATCCGCCCATCCCGATCAGGTTGACGTGATCGGTGATGAGCATCACGTCTCCTGTGTGGAACTCTGGGTTAAGGCCGCCAGCTGCGTTGGTGACAATCAGGGACTCGATCCCCAGAACCTGCATCACCCGCACGGGGAAGGTGACCTCAGCCATCGAATAGCCCTCGTAGTAGTGAACACGTCCCTGCATCACCGCTACGGTTTGCCCTTCCAGCCGCCCGATGACGAGCCGGCCAACGTGTCCTTCCACAGTCACGACGGGGAAGTGTGGGATTTCGCTGTAGGGGATTGCAACACCATCCTCGACAATATCAGCCAGTGGATTGAGACCCGAACCAAGAATCAGGCCGATCTTTGGTTCGAGTTGTGTCCGCTCTCGTATCGTCGCAGCAGCGGCCTCGAAGTGCGACCGTGAGAAAAATCTGGGCATAAGTGCCTCCTCTCTCTGGCCCTAAATCCTGGCCAGCAATTGCTGCTTCTTTTCCTCGAACTCCACATCGGTAATCATGCCCTTCTGGCGCAATTCATCCAGTTCGGCAATCAGTTCAGGGACATCGCCGGCATCTGGCGCTTCAGCGCCCAGCACGCGCCCCGCCCGTTCCTGAAAAGCACCCAGGCTGGCAAGTGTCTCTTTTTGATCGAGGAGTTTCTTCTTAAACTCAATGGGATCGGCGATGTGCCGGAAGACGTCAATGCCGCTTTCGGAGCCGCTGATGATCTCGATGTCACCAAACTTGAGCAAGCGTCCCATCGCCGATTGCTCCATCACGATGTCGTTAATTTTCTCCAATGAAGTATCTGACACTCGCTTGCTGAATGTCCCCGTGATTTGGAGGATGCGCCGATTAGTGACGATGTATTGCTTGTTTCTCCACGCACAGACGCGGAGCACGAAGTGGCCGATAGGCGCAATCAGCAACAGAAGGCCGAACCATGTCCAGGGTGGTAAGAGGACGCCCCCCATGACTGAAATCCCAATGATGACGATGCTGGCTGCAACATCAACCAGAATTGTAGGCAGCAACGTGCTCCAATGGTCGCGAGCGACTCGCACGATGTGCTCGTTGCGTGCTAGCAGTTCCTCAACGTAACTCACTTGTGCCTCCTTCTCCTTATGAAAATGACCTGGCAGTCACGCTCGTGGATGCGCCTTGTCATAGGCCTCTCGCTTGCGCCGGGTGGAGATCTCGGTATAGACCTGCGTGCTGGAAATGCTGGCGTGGCCCAGCAGTTGTTGGAGTTCCCGCAGTCCTGCCCCACCGTCGAGCATATGGGTGGCGAAAGAGTGACGAAATGTGTGAGGAGTGACCTCCCGTTCGATACCGGCGGCTGCGGCGTATTTCTTGACAATCAGCCAGAGTCCTTGCCGGGTTAAAGGCCGCCCCCGGTGATTGACAAACAGCGCTGTTGCCTCTCGCCCCTGCAGCAACCTGGCGCGTCCGTTCTCAAGATAGGCGCTGAGCGCTTCCCGCGCACGCTCGTATAGTGGCAAGATGCGCTCCTTGTTCCCTTTGCCCAGGCAGCGCACCGTGCCGGCCCCCAGGTCTACCGCGTCCATATCGAGTCCGGTGACCTCACTGGCCCGCATACCGGTCGCGTACATCAGCTCGAGCAGAGCCCAGTCCCGCAGCGCTTTGGGTGTATTGGACTTGGCCGTCTCTGCCAGCAGGCGAGTCATCTCCTCCGGGCTCAGAGGACGCGGGAGGTGTTTGTCCACCGGGGGCGAATCCACCGCAGCGGTGGGGTCGTCCTGAAGCACTCCATCTGCAACTAGGAAATGGAAGAATGACTTGACGGCCGCAACCTTGCGGGCCACTGTCGAAGAAGCGTATTCACGTTCCTTCAGGTACAGGATGTAATTCAAGATATGTACCCGGCCCACGGCTTGCCACGAAGAAATGATCTCGCCTGCCAGATAGGTCAGGAACTGGGTAAGGTCGTTGCGGTAGGCCGCGACAGTGTGTTTCGAGTAACCTTTCTCTACTGCCAGGAAGTGAAGGAATTCTTCAATCTGTGTCCGCATCGTCTATCCCCTATCGCCATGTCCATTTCCTGTCCTATTATAGTATACTGTGCATGAATTCAAAATGCAAGTCCACCAGAGGTGGCCTGGTGGCAGCGCTTCGTGCCGTAGTAGGCTTGACCAAGGCTGTGCTTGTGCTATCATATACCAGGCGCACTTGAAATCTGCAAAATGGACGCAGCCCGCTACGCCAGTGGGCATTCTTGCGATGACGCGAAGTGTAATGGGGGCCGAACATGATGAGGCAGGCAATCAGCCAGGGGCAGCGGTAGTGAGGCACGGGCAGGTAAAGGCCATCGTCAACGGAACCGTCTATACTCCCGACGCGGTCATCGCATCGGGCGTAGTGCTCATAGAGGAGAACACCATCACCGCAGTGGGGTCGGCTGGCACAACGCCAGTACCGCCCGAAGCCAAACTCATTGAGGCAGGCGGCATGGCTGTCGTGCCCGGCTTGATTGACGTGCACATCCACGGGCTGATGGGCTACGATGCTATGGGACCTGGCCTGGCTCAGGTAATTCACGGGTTGCCTGCTTTCGGTGTCACCGCCTTTCTCGGCACCACACTGACGTTGCCCCTCGACGAGACCCTGGCTGGCCTGGAAGCGATGGCCGAAATCATAGATACACCGCCTTCGGGCGCTCAATGTTTGGGGATTCATGCGGAGGGGCCGTTTCTGTCCACGGCCCGGCCTGGAATGGCGACCCCAGAGTGGTTCGAACCGCTGACGTGGGAGAGTTTTCAGGTACTTCAGCGAGAGGCACGGAGGCACATCCGCATGCTCACCTTTGCCCCAGAAGTGGGCAAAGCAATGGAGTGCATCCCGCGCTTGGTTGAGGCTGGTGTTGTCCCTGTCATCGGTCATTCCGATGCCACCTTTGAGCAGGTAGCCCGGGCAGTGCAACTGGGGCTTTCGCACGCTACCCACACCTTCAACGCCATGCGTCCACTTCATCACCGCGAACCCGGCGTCGTGGGGGCAGTGATGTACTTCGACGAGATCGTGGCCGAGTTGATCGCCGACGGCCTACACGTTCATCCGGCGGTGATGGCGATTCTGCTGCGGGTCAAAGGGATAGAGCGCGTAGCACTGGTGAGCGATGCGTCGCCGCTGGCAGGGCTGCCTGATGGCGAATACGAATGGGAGCACAAACCGATCTTCGTCCGGGACGGCTCCTGCCGCCTGACGGACGGCACTATAGCCGGGGCCCACGCGTTGTTGGACACCGGGGTGCGCAATCTGGTACGGCTAGTAGGGCTGCCGTTAGAACAGGCATTGGTGCCAGCCACCCGTGTCCCGGCCGAGGTGCTGGGGCTGCGTAAGGGCCGCCTGGCCCCCGGCTACGATGCTGACGTCGTGTTGCTGGACGAGGCACTACGATTGGCCCTGACCATCGTCGGGGGGACCGTGACTTTCTATCCGCAGATGAGCCGCCCGTCGAGGACGGGGAGGTGATAGACTTTGTGAATGTAGCCGCTGATGCCACTGAGCCCAGGCAGTCAGAAGAGACCCCAAAGGAAAGCGAAGCCAAATTTCGCTTGCTCTTTGAAAAGTCGCCTGACGCCATGCTCCTTTTGGACGGAGATATGTTCGTAGACTGCAACCAGGCCGCCGTGGAGATGATGCGTTGTTCCAGCAAGGAGCAGTTGTTGGCCCTCGACCTGTATGACATCTCTCCCGAAAGGCAACCCGATGGACGGCTCTCCAGCGAAAAGGCGCGCGATCTGGTTGCCACCGCGTTCAGGGAAGGGAGTCTGCGCTTTGAGTGGGTGCATCGCGCCGTTGATGGCACAGATTTTCCGGTGGAAGTGCTGCTCACGGCCATACCCCTACGCGGCAAGAAGGTGCTTCACGTCGCGTGGAGGGACATCACCGAGCGCAAGCGGGCGGAGGAAGAACTGCGGGAAAGGGAAGCACAATACCGGGGCATCTTTGAATCAACCTCTGACGGCCTTCTTATCTTCGACCTCAATGGAACAATCGTCGAAGCTAACCCCGCTGCGTGCAGGATGTACGACTACCCCTACGAGGAACTGATCGGGTCGTCCGGAAAGGAGATCGTCCATCCAGATTACCATCACCTCTTTGAGGATTTCAAGAGGCAGGTGAAGGCCAGCGGCCGGTTCAGCGCCCAGTCGGTTGATCTCCGCAAAGACGGGAGTCCAATCCACATCGAAGTGCACGGGGCTTCTTTCAGTTACAAGGGCAAACCCCATCTCCTGGCAGTAGTGCGGGACGTCACCGAGAGAGTGCGGGCCCGCCAGATGCTGGAGCAGCACGTCGAGGAACGCACGCGCGAACTCTCCACGTTGCTGGAAGTCTCCCACAACGTCGCTTCCACCCTGGAAATGGAGCCGCTGCTGGGCCTGATCCTCGATCAACTCAAAGCCGTGGTGGCCTACAGCGGGGCCACCGTTCTGACGTTGGAAGGTGATGACTTGATAGTTCTGGCCCACCGGGGGCCTATCCCACAGGATGAAGCATTGCAGTTGCGCTTCCCCCTGGAGCGTGTGCCGGTCAACCGCGAGGTGATCCGCCGTCGGGAACCGGTCATCACCCCCGATGTTCGGGACGACACCCCCCTGGCCCGTGCCTTCCGGGAGACGGCCGGCGAGCGATTAGAGACCATCTTCGGCTACGTCCACTCCTGGATGGGGGTCCCGCTGATGGTCAAGGATCGAGTGATAGGCATGTTGACCCTTGACCATAGCGAGCCGAACTACTACTCATCGCGGCACGCGGAACTGGCACTGGCCTTTGCCAATCAGGCGGCTGTGGCCGTCGAGAATGCCCGGCTTTACGAACGGGCGCGGGAGTTGGCGGTCGTGGAGGAGCGCAGTCGCCTGGCCCGCGACCTGCACGACGCCGTGACCCAGACCCTCTTTTCGGCCAGCCTCATCGCCGAGGTGCTGCCGCGTATCTGGAAGCGCAACCCGGAGGAGGGCCGGCGGCGTCTGGATGAGCTGCGCGAACTGACGCGGGGAGCGCTAGCCGAGATGCGCACGTTGTTGCTGGAACTGCGCCCATCGGCTTTGGTTGACGCAGCATTGGATGACCTGCTGCGCCAACTGGCCGAATCCATCACCGGCCGGGCGCGGGTGCCGGTCAGCGTGGAGGTGGAAGGCGAGTGCGCCCTGCCGCCCGAGGTGAAAGTCGCGCTGTACCGCATCGCTCAGGAGGCGCTGAACAACGTCGCCAAACACGCCGGGGCCAGCCAGGCGTCGGTGAGCCTGCGT
>Ga0209121_10003996_pt1 | contig 13955 bp, 13 predicted proteins | sample Cruoilmetagenom3_FD_187292 | JGI IMG/M metagenome (GOLD analysis project Ga0209121, IMG submission 187292) | Oil polluted marine microbial communities from Coal Oil Point, Santa Barbara, California, USA - Sample 3 (SPAdes) (version 2) | ecosystem: Environmental > Aquatic > Marine > Oil seeps ...
TATTTGACAAAACGCGACGTCGAAGCCCACATATGTGGCGATTTTACCCTGTTGTAGCGGGGTTCAAATAGCTATCAACGCCGCAAGAAACATTGCGAGTCGCCTGTGTGGCCCGCTGAATCGGTAAGGAGAGTAACGCCCATGAAGGTACTTGTGCCTGTCAAGCGCGTGATTGACTACAACGTAAAGGTTCGCGTCAAAGCGGACGGAAGCGGTGTCGATCTCGCCAATGTGAAAATGTCGATGAACCCGTTCGACGAGATTGCCGTCGAAGAGGCGATCCGCCTGCGCGAGGCCGGAAAGGCCGAGGAAATCATCGTTGTGTCCATCGGTGTCAAGCAGGCGCAGGAAACCCTGCGTACTGCGCTTGCCATGGGGGCTGATCGCGCCATTCTGGTGGTTGCTGCGGACGATGTGCATACTGATATCGAGCCTCTGGCCGTTGCCAAGATCCTCAAGGCGATCGTTGACGAGGAACAGCCCGGTGTCGTTTTGTGCGGCAAACAGGCGATCGACAACGATATGAACGCCACCGGCCAGATGCTGTCGGCCCTTCTGGGCTGGTCGCAGGGCACGTTCGCATCCGAGCTGGAAATCGACGGCGAGTCGGCGGTTGTCACCCGCGAAGTTGACGGCGGCTTGCAGACCATCAAGGTTTCCATGCCGGCCATCATTACGGTTGACCTACGCCTGAACGAACCGCGTTATGCGTCGCTTCCCAACATCATGAAGGCCAAGAAAAAACCGATGGATGAAAAAACCGCCGCCGATTACGGCGTCGACACTTCACCGCGTCTGGAAATTGTTTCGACCTCTGAGCCGGCAACACGTGCCGCCGGGATCATCGTCGGCTCGGTTGACGAACTGGTCGAGAAACTTAAAGAAGCGGGGGCTGTGTAATGGCTGTTCTTCTCCTTGCCGAAGTGACCGATGGCGAACTGGCGTTTGATGCCACCGCCAAGGCTGTGACTGCCGCAAAATCGCTGGGTGATGTCACGGCACTTTGCTGCGGTGCATCCGCTGCCGCCGCAGGCGAAGCGGCTGCCAAGATCGACGGTGTGGCAAAGGTTCTGGTTGCCGAAGATGCCTCGCTTGGCCACCGCCTTGCCGAAGCAACAGCGGCCTTGATCGTTGGGCTGGCCGGCGATTATGAACATATCGTCGCCCCGGCCACCACGGATGCAAAAAATGTCATGCCCCGGGTGGCTGCCCTGTTGGACGTGATGGTGATCTCTGACGTGTCCGGCGTTGTCGATGGCGCAACGTTTGAACGGCCGATCTATGCCGGCAACGCAATCCAGACTGTGAAATCTGCTGACCCCAAAAAGGTCGTGACCTTCCGGACCTCGACGTTTGATGCGGCGGGTGAGGGTGGCTCGGCCTCGGTTGAAACCGTATCGGCGGCTGATAATCCCGGCCTGTCGGAGTGGATTGAAGACAAGGTTGCCACCTCGGACCGACCCGAGCTGACGTCAGCCGGTGTGGTTGTCTCTGGCGGTCGTGGCGTGGGATCGGAAGAAGATTTCGCGTTGATCGAGAAACTGGCCGACAAACTGGGTGCAGCCGTAGGCGCATCGCGTGCGGCAGTTGATTCCGGATATGCCCCGAACGACTGGCAGGTTGGTCAGACCGGCAAGGTTGTCGCCCCTGACCTGTATGTTGCCGTCGGCATTTCCGGCGCGATCCAGCACCTGGCCGGCATGAAGGACAGCAAGATCATCGTCGCGATCAACAAGGACGAAGAGGCCCCGATCTTTCAGGTCGCCGATTTCGGCCTCGTGGCGGACCTGTTCCAGGCCGTGCCTGAATTGGCCGACAAACTGTAAACGTGCGGGGGCGACCCCTTGCACAACCCATCAAGGCCCGCCAGTTTTGGCGGGCCTTTGTTGTTCGGGCTTGTTCAGGGCTAAAGAATACCCCGGACAACCCCGGAAACCTGATCCGCAATCGCGCGGTGCATGGCCGGTCCGATCATATGTGACGCAGCCGGTGCCTGCATCGGGTCGAATCGCATCTTTCCCAACTCGTCCGTTTCTCCGGTACACGCCACCGGGACCTCGATAATGCCTTCGATGTCAGGCCGCAGCATATCCACCGTTGCGCGGCTGACCAACACAGGCTCTGCCCCCAACGGTGCCGATGGCTCTGCCCCGTAACGCAACCACAACAACAAAGGTTTTCGCGGCAGATAGCCCAACAAAAGGCGCATGCGGGCCAGCCAGGCCTGCTGCAACTCGTCCTGTACAATCGAGAACTGTTCCGGCGAGGCCATTTTCAAAGCGCCAAGCATGTGTTTGTTGAAATGAAACTCTGTGAAATCGACGTCCCGAAATATCGTCTGAAGCAGAGCCGAAGCCGCGAGGAAACGGTCGTTGCGGCGTGGGTGCACCCTGTAGAACCGGTTGGACAGGTTCTGCGCCCCCATCACCTGAATCACCGTCAGGTCGGCCCCGCCGGCAATACGTAAAATCTCGGGATCATGCACATACGCATCCAACCCGGAATTGGCGCTGCCAAGGTTCACGCAGATCTTATCTACGGCCTGCTCGACCAACGCCACAAAGGGCTTGTCTACGAATTTGCCAAATGTCTCGCTCCCTCCAAGAAACGCGATATACGGCTTGTCCAGTTTCCTGCTTGGCCCCCGGCACATCAATTTCGATGCCCCGTATTGGCAAAACAGATCTTCAGATGCCCCAGCACCTGGCAATTCAATACTCATATCACCCACCAATTTCCTTTCACCCGCCTTTAGCATTTGCCCATTTTCGTTACGATTCGCCTAACGGGTGAATTTGCCTCAACTTGTCGCTACTGCGCCCCCTTGTGGCGCACCTGTGCTCGGGGATATGGTCCGCCCAAAGCGAGGTGTGGGACATGACTATTTCAACTATCGGTGTGATTGGGGCAGGACAGATGGGCAACGGGATTGCTCATGTGATGGCACTGGCCGGATACAATGTTCTGATGACCGATATCAGTCAACAGGCATTGGACATGGCGCTTGCGTCGATCACCGGGAACATGTCGCGCCAGGCCTCACGTGGGAAAATAAGTGATGCCGACATGACGGCGGCACTGGAGCGGATAGAAACCACGCTCGCTCTGCCGGATCTCGGGGGCACCGATCTGGTGATCGAGGCCGCCACCGAACGTGAAAGCGTCAAACAGGCGATCTTCGAGGATCTGCAACCACACTTGCAGCCGCACACGATCCTGACCTCGAACACATCTTCGATCTCGATCACCCGGCTTGCATCGCGCACTGACCGTCCTGAACGCTTTATGGGATTTCATTTCATGAATCCCGTGCCGGTGATGCAACTGGTTGAACTGATCCGCGGCATTGCCACCGATCAAGAGACTTATGCGGCGTGCCATGGTGTCGTGGACCGGCTGGGCAAAACCGCGGCCAGCGCCGAGGATTTCCCGGGATTCATCGTCAACCGTATCCTGATGCCGATGATCAACGAAGCGGTCTATACGCTGTACGAAGGTGTCGGCAATGTGCAGTCGATCGACCAGTCGATGAAGCTGGGTGCCAATCATCCGATGGGCCCGCTGGAATTGGCGGACTTCATCGGTCTGGATACCTGCCTGGCGATCATGAATGTTCTGCATGAGGGGCTGGCGGATACCAAATACCGGCCCTGCCCGCTTTTGACGAAATATGTCGAGGCTGGCTGGCTGGGCCGAAAAACAGACCGGGGTTTTTACGATTACCGCGGGGAACTGCCTGTTCCGACCCGCTAGATCATGTGGCGCGCAATATGCTCGCGTTTCTTGAAATCAATCACCCAGAGACAGGGTATGCTCGCGCAGCCAGGCCATGAAGCCGCGCGGATCACTGGCTAGCTTTGCCATCTGCTCTTCGGTCAACGACGCACCCACAACCGGTGCTTGTGGTTTGTTGCATGACCGGACAATCTCGTGCAGCAGCAGGCCCTGCCTCAGGATCGGAGAAATCCGGCTCGCGATCTGGTAGGCGCGGGAATTTCTGCCGGGATAGAAAATCGGCACCACCCGGGCACCGGATTTTCGGATCAATTTGGCTGTAAATACGCTCCATTCCCGCTCAACGGGCGACCCGAACCAGCTATCGGATGACATCACCACACCCGAGGGGAACAACGCCACCACCCCTCCTTCGCCAAGATGCGCCATCGCTTTGGAGCGCATCTCGACCATCTTGCGCTGCGCTTCCGGGTCATGCGGAAAAGGCACCGGGATCATGAAAGATGTCGCTGCCTCGTCCAGACCGGTCAGAACCGAACGGGTGAGGATGCGGTAATCCTGCCGGACCCGACCGATCAGATCAGCAAAAATCATGCCGTCGACCATGCCGTGCGGATGGTTGGCCACTACCACCACAGGACCGTCATTGGGGATATTTGCCAGTTGCTCGGACGGGGTCATCAAGTCGATCCCCATCACATTCAATGCGCCGCGCCAGAACTTCTGACCACGATGAACTGCGTTTATCTTCTCGAATTTCTTGACCATCCGCAGGATCGTCAGCTTGCCGGTAAACCATTCGATTGCCCGGATCGTGAACGACGTCCAGGGATCGTCAAAAGAATTGGCATAGGTCAGCGTGCGCCGGTCATAGACCTCGCCGGCCTCATGGCCTTGTTTCGGGCTGATGCCAGAATTGCTGTTTCGAGCAGTATCCGCCAAATTGTCTTTCCTGTCCATCAAGCTCCGGCTGTGAAACGCTCAGACGCCCTCGCCAAACTTGTCCGCAACCAACGCCTCGAGTGCATCCACCAGCGCATCCGCATCCGGTCCGGTCGTCTGGACGTCAATAGTCGTTCCCTTGGATGCTGCCAACATCAAAAGCCCCATAATACTGTCCCCAGAGGCGGACAAGCCATCCCGCAGCACCTCTGCGCTCGCGTCAAAACCTTCTACCACCTCAACCAGCTTTGCCGAAGCACGGGCGTGCAGGCCCTTTTCGTTCACAATTTTCAATGAGCGTTGGGTCATATTGAGTACATGGCCTTCATTTTTGGCTGATGTTCTGGGTGTTTATGTATTTTCTGCCCGCTTCCATCGCATTGCGCACGGCCTCGCCTATCGGCAATTGGCGACATTTCGCCAATTTTATGAGCATCGGAAGGTTGGCACCATACAGAATCCGGCGGTCATCCGGCTGGCAGGCAAGCAAACTCAGGTTCGATGGAGAACCGCCAAAAAGGTCCGTCACGACCACGACACCGTCGCCGGTGTCCACCCCATCGGCAGCAGCGCAAATCTCTTGTCGTTTGGCATCACGGTCGTGTTCGGGTTCGATGGCCACGGCCATCATGCCGGGTTGACGGCCCACAACATGCTCTATGGCGGCCAAGTATTCCTTGGCCAACCCGCCATGCGCGACAATCAAAATCCCGATCAAATCAGTCCCTCATCCCCTTTGCGGCTTTCCAGCTCGCGGTGTCTTATAGACACCTGCAACCCGTCTTCCGCAAGGGTCTTTGCCAGCGTTTCGACCAGTGTGACAGATCGGTGCCGCCCGCCAGTACAACCAAAAGCGATTGACAGGTGTGATTTCCCTTCGTCCTGGTAAGCTGGCAACAACAACCGGATAAGATCAAGCACACGGTCAAAAAACGGCGCGAACCTGGGGTCAGTCTTTACATGCGCCACCACCGCCGCATCGCGCCCATCCAAAGCTCGCAAGGCTGGTTCCCAATACGGGTTTGCCAAGAAGCGGCAGTCAAACACCATATCGATACTGCGCGGCAGCCCGCGTTTGTATGAAAAGGAATGCAGCGACAGGGCCAGATCACGGCCGGCCGAAGGGGCGAACCAGCGTTCGATCTCGTCGCGCAACTGATGCACGTTCAGATCGGACGTATCGACCAGCGTGTCCGCGCGGTCGCGGATCGGGGCCAGAAGTTCCAGCTCGCGCCGAATTCCGGTCGCGGGGCTTTCAGCCGGGGCCATAGGGTGGCGCCGCCGGGTTTCCGAAAAGCGCCGCAATAACACGTCGCTCCGACAATCAAGATACAGAATGGTCAGGTCGGTATCGGCGCGTACCGCCAAATTTCCGATCAGCTCAAGCAGCCCTTCGGTTGAAAACTCGCGGTTTCTTGTATCAATACCCAGCGCCAGCGGGCGTGGTCGGGCCGGACCGTCCAACAGTCGCGGCAGCAGGCTTAGCGGCATGTTGTCAATGGTCTCGTAGCCCAAATCTTCCAGCACATTGATCGAGGTCGAACGCCCGGCTCCCGCAGGTCCCGTCACCAGCACGAGGCGCGCGGTATTCAGTTGCCGGTTTTCCGTTTCATCCGTCATCGCTCGGCTTGCCGTCCTTCTTTCAGGAATTGTATCAGTGCTGCTGGGAAATGTGGGGTTTCGGTTTTCAAAAGCAAGGTAACGGAATGTCCCAGCAGGACCGTTTGGCGAGGTGGCGGCATCCTGGCAGTTTCGGTTTGGTCCAGATCAACCACACAAACCACTGGAACCGGACCGCAAGAACTGGCGTTCAACAGACCAATGCCGCGCGCCTCGATCAACCCGTCAATCGTGTCAGGGGCCGAGGCGACAATTGCCTTTTCGGTCCTGGACAATATCACCCGGTCATCGGCCACCAGATCAGCCCCCATTGCCATCAGCCCCAGAGACAGTCCCGACTTGCCGCTGCCCGATTCGCCAAGAATCAACAGGCCCTGCCCGGCGAGTGCAACACAGCTGGCATGGAGAATGGTCTCAGATGCATGTTCACCCTGCACCAGAGTCAGACTGGCAGACCCACGACAAACCGTGCGCCCAGCGGATCAGATGTGATGTCTGCATCGGTTGGACGGATATTCTCGGCCCAGATCACCCCGCTATGCGCCTCGATGATCTGTTTGCTGATCGCCAGACCCAAGCCGGAGTTATTGCCGAAATGTTCGTCGGGGCGTTGTGAATAAAACCGCTTGAACACTTTGGTCAAAGCCTGATCAGGAATACCCGGCCCTGTATCCTCGACCACCACAAGCACCCGGTTCTCGCGCCGACGCGCCCATACACGGATCGCATCACCTTCTTCACAGAACGATATTGCATTGGTGATCAGATTGACAAAGACCTGCGCCAACCGCGCCTCAAGCCCGTCGATCATGATTTCGCCATCGGGCATATCGCAAATATAGTCGATGCCTTTGGCGCGTGCATCTTCGCCCAGAAACTGGTTGAGATTCGCCAGCATTTTCAGCAGATCGAAATGCTCTTCGTCTTCCTTGACCAATTCCGCGTCCAGTCGCGATGCGTTGGAAATGTCGCTGACCAACCGATCCAGCCGGCGCACGTCATGTTCGATCACGTCCAACAACTTGTCGCGCTGATCTTCGCGCTTGATGATCCTCAGCGTGCCAACCGCAGATTGCAGACTGGCCAGTGGATTCTTGATTTCATGCGCTACGTCGGCCGCAAATTGTTCATTGCCGTCAATCCGGTTATACAATGCCGCCACCATGCCTCGCAGTGCGCGTGACAAGCGGCCAATCTCGTCCGGGCGTGCGGTCAGGTCAGGTATGCGTATGCGGCCAGGGTGGTTTTTTCGAGAGTTCCGATCACGCCCCATCTCGGCCGCTTCGGCCAAATCGGACAACGGGTTGGCGATGTTCGATGCCAATACCAGACTCAGGCCTATGGACACCAATGTGGCAATCAGGAACATTTGCAAAACCCGCTCGCGCTCTGCCCGCACCAACGCGTCGATCTCTCCGGCGGGGCTGACAACAGCGACAATTCCCACCGATCTTCCGCCCTGAAGGATCGGCGCTGTCGCAGAAAGTGCGGTTCCGCCTGCCGCGCGCAAACCATTGTTTACTTGAGTTCCGCCTGCCAGTGTTGCCGGAACAAGGGCGCGAAGCTGATCCTCAAGAGAGGGGGCGGATTGAATTGGATCTGGCGAGAATAAAGACGCCGCAGCGTTCCAAATTGCCATCAGCCCATCGCTGATCAATGTACGCTCTTGTTGGTCGGGTGTCAGCGTGGTCAGAACCGCACTTTGATCAGAGCCTCGGGTCTGGCCGGCCAGTGTTTTCGTGCCGTCAAATACAAACACTTCCACGCCATTGCGCAAGCTTAGGCCGGCAAGCGTGCCTTCGACATCAATACCATCGCCAGTAATCAGATCAACCGGTCCGACAGTTGGCAACTGTGCCTCGAACACATTGGCGATCAGTTCAGATTCACCCACCAAAGCGAGGGCATTTTGGACGGCCAAACTATCACGAGAGGCATTCAAATACAGAATGCCCGCCACTAAAATATTCAGCGCAACCAGGTTGAAGGTGACGATCTTGCGCGCCATCGGCGACGCCTTGAGCGAGAAATACCCGCGCCGTGCCCGTTTGGCCACCAGTTCCTTTTCAACGGTGCTGGCAGGCGCAACCCAGTCGTCACCCAGCACCACATCGCCGCTTTGCGGGGATGGAGAAGAGCCTGTATCGCGCACAAAAATCCTTTCGGCAAAGCTCATCCGAGCGGGTTATTCTTCATTATACCTGTAACCGATGCCGTACAGGGTCTCAATCGCCGAAAAATCATCATCTGCAGTACGCATTTTCTTGCGCAGCCGCTTAATGTGGCTGTCGATGGTGCGGTCGTCTACATAGACCTGATCGTCATATGCCACATCCATCAACTGATCGCGGCTTTTGACAAAGCCGGGGCGCTGTGCCAGCGCTTGCAACAACAAAAACTCGGTCACTGTCAGCGACACATCCTTGTCTTTCCAGCTGACCGCGTGGCGCAGCGGGTCCATGCGCAAAAAACCGCGTTCCATCACCTTGGCCTCGGGGCCGGTGCCCGCGGCATCGCCGGAAATTGCGTCCTGGCGGCGAAGCAGTGCACGGATACGTTCGACCAAAAGCCGCTGCGAGAACGGCTTTTTCACATAATCGTCCGCCCCCATACGCAGCCCCAGGACCTCGTCGATCTCATCATCCTTGGAGGTCAGGAAAATGACCGGCATCTGGGTTTTCTGGCGCAACCTTTGCAACAGGTCCATCCCGTCCATGCGCGGCATCTTGATATCCAGCACCGCCATATCGGGCAGCTTCTTGTTAAAAGCGTCCAGTGCGGCCTGGCCATCGCTAAATGTTTCGACCTCGAAACCTTCTGCTTCGAGCGTCATGGAAACGGACGTCAGAATGTTCCTGTCGTCATCTACCAATGCAATCTTTGACATCTCAATGTGCCCCTTACTACTCGTTTTTTACCTGCTTTTTTGTCCATTCATCGCTTTTTTGGCAATTCGAATCAATCCTTAACTGCGAATCACCCCCTGCTTTCCCTTAGATTTGGACAAAAAAACCTTAGGAATGATTGAATTGTCGCACATCTGACGCGAACACTATTGCTGGTTGCGCTAAACATTGCCTTGGTTGCGCTAACTGCGCCAAAGCGTCCTGTTCACGCACCAAAGCGCCATGTTAAGACCCGGCTAACCGACCGGCCTACCGGCCAATCGCCTGCGCAGGGCGTCGGACCACCAGCAGTGCAATCGCTGCCACAGGAGAAGACAAGCATGACATCTGGACGGGTTAACCCACAGTTTCGACTTGAGGATCAGGGCATCAACGGTCTGGGCGATGTCCACTACAATCTCATCGAACCCGCGCTAGTTGAGGCCGCTCTGAAGCGAGACGAAGGCACGCTGGGCAATGGGGGTGCCTTTCTGGTGAGCACTGGCAAATTCACCGGTCGTTCGCCCAAGGACAAGCATGTGGTGAAAACCGACAGCGTGGCCGACAGCATCTGGTGGGAAAACAACGCCGCCATGGAGCCGGCCAAGTTCGATGTGCTTTATGACGACATGCTGGAACACATGAAGGGCAAAGAATACTTTGTTCAGGATCTGGTTGGCGGCGCGGACCCGGCACATTCGATCAACGTGCGCATGGTCACTGAACTGGCCTGGCACGGGCTGTTCATCCGCCACATGCTGCGCCGTCCTGACCGGGACGACCTGAATGATTTCACCGCCGATTTCACAATCATCAACTGTCCCGGCTTCACGGCCGATCCGGCCAGGCATGGCTGTCGCAGTGAAACGGTCATTGCGCTGAACTTTGATCGCAGGATCATCCTGATCGGCGGCACGGAATATGCCGGCGAGAACAAAAAATCGGTGTTTACGCTGCTGAACTACCTGTTGCCGGAAAAAGGCATCATGCCGATGCATTGTTCAGCCAACCACGCCACTGACAACCCGGTTGATACGGCTGTGTTCTTTGGCCTTTCAGGCACCGGCAAGACAACGTTGTCAGCCGACCCTACGCGCACGCTGATTGGCGACGACGAACATGGCTGGTCGGATCGTGGCACCTTCAACTTTGAGGGCGGGTGCTATGCCAAGACCATCTCTCTCAGCCCCGAGGCCGAGCCGGAAATCTACGCCACCACCTCGAAATTCGCCACAGTGATCGAGAATATGGTGTTCGACCCCGAAACCAGGGAACTGGATTTCGAGGATGACAGCCTGACTGCCAACATGCGCTGCGCCTATCCGCTGGAGTATATTTCCAACGCGTCTGAAACGGCGATGGGCGGACATCCCAAGAACATAATCATGCTGACCTGTGATGCGTTCGGCGTGCTGCCGCCGATTGCCCGGCTGACCCCGGCACAGGCGATGTATCACTTCCTGTCTGGCTTTACCTCCAAGGTCGCGGGCACCGAGCGTGGCGTGACAGAACCAGAACCGACCTTTTCCACCTGCTTCGGTGCCCCCTTCATGCCACGCCGGCCCGAAACCTATGGCAACCTGTTGCGGGAAAAGATCGCCCAACACGGGGCGACCTGCTGGCTGGTCAATACCGGCTGGACCGGTGGCGCGTATGGCACCGGAAGCCGAATGCCGATCCATGCCACCCGTGCGTTGCTGACGGCAGCGCTGGACGGCTCACTGGCCGATGCAGAATTCCGCAAGGATCCGAACTTTGGCTTTGACGTTCCCGTTGCAGTACCCGGTGTCGCCGAAGTCCTGCTGGACCCGTGCCGCACCTGGGAAGATCAGGCCGCCTATGATGCGCAGGCCGCCAAGCTGGTACAGATGTTTGCGAACAATTTTTCGCAATACATCCCCTATATCGATGAAGATGTGAAGGCCGCGGCCATCGGGTAAACTCCAAGCAGACCCAGAGTGCGCATCCTGTCGTGCGCACTCTTTTTCTTGCCGGCGATTGCAGCCGGGAGTGGTGAAAGAAACCGCTCAGCCGGAATTCAGTGCCCCCGAATCAGTGCCCATTGCCGCCACGCACTTCCTCGTAGTGATCAAACGCAACTTCTGCCCAGCCTGTGCCGCGCGTCGCGCTGGCCAGAGCCCGGTAAAGATCATCGCGCGCCACGGCAGGCAACAATGCGTTGAACACCTCCCAACCGGCGGCATCCGGGTTGGCCTGAAACCCCAGAACCTGACCGTGCAGCGTGCTTATGGTCGGCACAATGTCGCCGACAAAAACCGACGGCAGATGCATTTCGACCTTTGAAATCGGCTGCAACAAGGTCGGACCGGCCTCTTTCAGCGCATCCCTCACGGCGGTTTTGCCAGCCACGCGGAACGCATGATCGGAACTGTCCACTGAATGATGTTTGCCGTCCATCAGCGTGACCCGAACATCGACCACCCTGTGGCCCTGCGGCCCTTCCTTCAGCGCATCTTCAGCACCGTGCGCGACGGACGGGATATAGTTGCGGGGCACGGCCCCCCCCTTTACCAGATCGTCAAATTCAAATCCCGCACCTCTTGCCAAAGGCTTCAAGGCAACGACCACATCGGCAAACTGCCCCGCCCCTCCGGATTGCTTTCGGTGGCGGTGGCGCAGTTCAACCGCTTTGGTGATGGTTTCACGATAGTCCGCCCTGACCGGATCGCACGCGACCTTCAACCCGAAGTCCGCCTGCAGCTTTTCGGTGATACGGCGCAGATGCAGAGGGCCTTGTACGCCCAAAACGGCCTGCCCCGACTGTTCATCCTGGCCCAGCGTGACGCCCGGATCAATCTCGGCCAACCTTGCCAGCGCGGTGGACAGGCGCACATCCTCCCGCTCATTGGCCGGAGTAACGATCTGACGGAAACCGGGTTGCCGGCATTTGGTCCAGCCTGGCAATGCAGTCTTTTGCACGGCACTGTAGATATGGCCGGGAACAAGGTGATCAGACTTGATCGCCAGCACGATCTGCCCCGGTTCCGGCGCAGCCACCTGGGTCTTTGCATCGATCTCGGTCAGGCTGCCCAGTGCCGCACCTCCCAGCTTGTCCCCGGCTTTCAAACCCGCACCCATGGCGCGCAAAACCACCAGCTTGCCGATATGCTTTTTGACATCGGCAAAGACAGCAACGGCCAGCGCGTCTTTTCCGGCCCCCAACCTTTCTTTGTCCACCTCGATCTCTGGCACTTCGTGGCGCAGCGCCTTCATCAGACGGGTCAACCCGTTGCCATGGCTGGCAGACCCCAGAAAGGCCGGTATCAGCGCGTGACTGCGCAGCACCTGTGCCGCCAGTTCGAACACCTCGGTATTGGCGGGCAACTTGTCCTCGATCAGTTGTTCCAGCAGGGCATCATCGTAATCGGCGAGCGATTCCAGCAGTTCGGCCCGTGCCTCCTGCTCTCTGTCCGCCGTTCCGGAGGGTAGTTCAATCAACGCTGACGGTTCGCCTTCGCGATAACGCCAGGCGCGTTCCGAGATCAGATCGACCGCGCCGACAACTTCGCCACCCTCGCGAATCGGAACCTGACGCAGAATGATCCCGTGCCGGCAATAAGTCTGTAGCGCAGCAATGATGTCGCGCACCCGTGCTCCGGGGTTGTCCATGCGGTTGACGAATAGGATGCAGGGGATACCCGCCTCTTCCACCAGACGCAGATACGGGGCCGCCAGCACCGCCGCATCCGGGTCGGGTGGCAGGCACAAAATAACGGCGTCGCTGGCCGCAAGGGCCGGCCCGGCAAAGGCCAGTGCATCGCCACCGCCATCCACGTCGATCGCCGCCCAGGGCTCGCCCAGATAATCAAAGCTGTGCAAAGAGACCACGCCGGATATGTCAAAGCGCCGGTCCCGGCCATCCGGATTACCCGGCAATTTGGCCAGCGCCCCTATCAAGGTTGATTTGCCCGAATGGGTCGGGCCAAGTACGCAGAAAACTCGCATGTTGATATTCCTTCGTCTGTTTCTTGCATCGTGTCCTTGTCTCTACACGATTGGAAACAGACGAAACGCCGGGCGTTTGCGCTGATACCTGTTCAGTTCATCGACCTGCCTCAATGCCCAACGCACCTTGACCCGATCCTGGCGTAACCAACGGGGCGGTGCCTGTGGTCGATAGGATGAGTGTCGGAAATCACAGGTGTCCTCGTCAAGGGGTGACAGAAATTATCCAGCTGGCTGAGGCAGGTAACGCGGGTGGGCAATCCGGCTGGAATGGTTCCGTTCGGTTCAAAACCGGATGCTTGGCGCGCGACTTATTATCTCTGCCCGCCTTCTGGAAGAACAGCCCGTCAAATGCCTTTCGTTACTCATTGATCCGGAAAGCGCGAATACAAAAACTATGTCCGCCAGATCGCCAAAAGCGGCAGAGTGAAATCGGTGTCCCCCTAGATATGCAGGTATTTGTCCTGAACTTCGTGATTGTCGCGCAGTTCCTGCGCCGTTCCGGAAAACACCACCGAGCCCTTTTCAAGCACGTAGCACCGGTCAGAAAGGGACAACACAAAATCCAGGTTCTGTTCAGCCAGAACAATTGAAAGCCCCGCGGCCTTCAGTTCGCGAATTTTCTCGGCGATATCGGCGACGATCAACGGGGCCAGCCCCTCGGAGGGTTCGTCCAGCAACAGCAATTCCGGATTGCCCATCAAGGTACGCCCCAGGGTCAGCATTTGCTGCTGCCCACCACTCAGCAACCCGCCTTTGCGGTCCTCGAACTGTTTCAGATCGGGAAAGAACGAGAACACCCGGTCC
>Ga0209121_10003997_pt1 | contig 13946 bp, 13 predicted proteins | sample Cruoilmetagenom3_FD_187292 | JGI IMG/M metagenome (GOLD analysis project Ga0209121, IMG submission 187292) | Oil polluted marine microbial communities from Coal Oil Point, Santa Barbara, California, USA - Sample 3 (SPAdes) (version 2) | ecosystem: Environmental > Aquatic > Marine > Oil seeps ...
ATGGGTTCTAAAGCAATATCTACTTTTTTTTCTTTCGCATATTCATTACATTCTTTAAGACATTCTGTAATATAATCCTCAGATTGGGAATAATCATCATCAATCCATCCTTTTACTAATCCTATTACTACTACTGCATTAAAGTGTGAAGCAAAATCTATATGATTTTTAATCCTTTGAACAGCTGCCTGACGGATGGATTTTTCCGGAGAAGAAAATATTAATCCATCCCTAACCGCTGCTCCCCCAGTAGCAATGGCAGAAACTCCCACCTGATATTTACTTGCTAAATCTTTCATTTTAGATAAAGAAATTTCTTCAGGATTCGCTACAGAAATTTCTATTCCGTCAAATCTCAGTTCTTTAGCCACAGAAAAGGCTCTTTCTAAATCTCCGGAGAATAAGGAAAGTCCTTTCTCTACTTTTAAATTACCAAATAATCCTACACCACCTTGGGCAGATCTTAAACTGGACGTCATAAAGCTAGTTTTCATCGCTTCTTACCTCTTTAATTATCTATCTTTTTCTTGTCTTTTAATCTTAATTAATTTTTTCCAAAACTTCCTTATTTACTAAAGAAGTAGGAATCTCTCCTTTTAGCACTTGCGCAATCCCTTTGGCAGCGCTTCTTTGAAGATCCTTTAAAGATTCTTCTGAGTAAAACGCAACATGAGGAGTAATTATTACATTCTCTAATTTTAATAGATCACTATTTTGATCGATGGGTTCTTTTTCAGCCACATCTAAACCAGCACCTGCAATCCACCTCTCACTTAAAGCTTTATATAAATCTTCTTCTTTAATTAAAGGGCCTCTCCCTGTATTTACTAAAAAAGCTGTATCTTTCATTAATTTAAATTCTTTTTCAGTAAACATATATTTTGTGTTTTTGGTAAGTGGCAAATGAAGTGATATAATATCTGCCTCTTTTAATAAATCTTCTAAATTAACTTTTTTAACATTATTTTGAGTCATAACAGATGAAGAAATATAAGGATCGTAAGCCATTACACCCATACCGAATGCTTGTGCCTTACAAGAAACTATCCTTGCAATATTCCCAAATCCAACTAGCCCTAAATTTCTATTCTTTAATCTAAAAATTGGTTCGGCAATTTTAAAATCCCATATTCCTTTTTTAACAGCATTGTCAAGCATTACCACTTTTCTAACACAAGCTAAAGCTAAGGCAATAGTATGATCTGAAACTTCATCGAGACAATATTCTGGAACATTAACAACACAAATTCCATGTTCCGTAGCTGCCTCAACATCAATACTATCCACGCCTATTCCATATCGAGCAATAACTTTACATTTCTTCAATGATTCAATAACTCGTCTTGTAATACTGGCACATTGTACAATTAAGCCATCTGCATCTTTGGCTATTTGAATTATTTCATCTTCTGTTTTGCATTGACCTACAATTAACTCAGCACCGACTTCATTTAATTCTTCCTTTTCTATTTCAAATGATTTATATTCTGCTTCAGTAATTACAACTTTAAATTTATAACTTTTTTTATTGGCCATTTTCCCCTCCCTGTTCTTTAAAAATAACATAAATTTTAATATGCTTTATTTTTTAAATTAAATGAGCTTTTTAAAATTATCAACAATACTTTTACTTGCCTGATATAGAATGCCCGTATCTACTGCATATGATATATACTGAACGCCCATAGAGATCCATATTTTTGCAGTATCAACATCATCAACAAAGGTACCCACCGCAATTTTATTTTTTTTGCATTTATATACTACTTCCTTCATTTTCTCTAGTACCAGGGGATGATCAAGTTGTCCAGATAGACCCAGAGATTGAGATAAATCATAAGGACCAATAAAAATAACATCTATACCAGGAACCGATAGTATTTCGTCTAAATTATTTATGCCTTCAACCCCTTCTATATGAGCAATAATCATCGTTTCCTTATTTGCAGATTTAAAATACTCGAATTTATCCATAGAAGAATAATTTGCTGCCCGAACATATCTGCATACTCCCCGTTCACCTTGAGGGGAGTATTTCACTGATTTTACTGCTTTTATTGCATCAGACTTACTGTTAATCTGGGGAATTTCGATTCCTTGAGCTCCTATATCCAATGCTCGCAAGATTAAAGCTTCCTCATTATTACCTACCCTAATAACTGGTGTAATATTTACAGATTCAGCTGCTCTTACCATATTTTGAGCACTTTCCAAAGATATAGGACCGTGTTCTTCATCAATTATCACAAAATTAAAGCCAGCAAATCCCATAACCTCTACTGCTGCTGGATCAGTAAATTTCATAAAAGGACCAAATACAATTTTACCTTCTTGCAAATCTTTCTTTAAATTATTTTTTTTCATTTTACTCTACCTTTCTTTTATTTTAATTTAATTTATTGTTTTATAGATAATTTTATATAGAAATAACTTCTATTAGAAAAATTAAATTATTTATTATTATCTCTATTACTCTTCTTATCCCTCACCTTTTATTAAATCTTCGGCTACTTGAATATCTACCATATTTATATCTCCAGATTTTAAATAAGATACAGCAACAATAAATTTAATATTGTCTTAATATATGCTTTTTATATCTTATATCAAAATTCTAATTCTTTTTTGCTTAGATTTATTAACTCTTCTCTCCTTCCTAATTTTCTTATTCTGAGAAAAATAAATTCTATATTTTAAAGATAACTTTTATATTTATAGTAAATTACCATTTTTATCAAATCTCATTTTTTCAATAACATTTCCCTCTATTTCAAAAAATTCGTTTTTATCCTTAATTTCTTTAAAAATGGCTTCAGATACAATAATTTCATCTAATCTTAAAGTGTTTTTTATTCTAACCAATTTAATATTAGAAGCACTTTTTTTGATAATACTTAAGGCTAAACCAATTGCCTTTTTATCAGAATTTGCAATTAGCGGAACTTTGACACCAAATAAATCTCCGGCAGTAATAGAATTTGTATAGGTTGAAACAAAATCAATACTATCGGATAATTCTTTTGTAATAATATCTGCATAACCCATTCCATTGGCATTACCATGAGTCCTTTTGCTTAATCTTAAAACTACTACCTGTTTCACATTGGGACCCTTTACATCATTCTTTTGTTTTCCCCTAAAACGTCCTATAATATTGGGATCTAAACCATCACCACTAACATCTTTCCCAATCTCATCTATTATCAACACATCAATCTGGGGTATATTGATTTTTGCCATAATTTCCTTAGATCTTTTTAACATATCTTTTTCTTGAATATAAAATTCTTCTGGCATTAAAACCTTAATTCCTGCAGTTTGATCGTAAGCATCTTCAATACATGCAACTCCAAAAATTACTGAAGCTTTGTTAATAATTATTGATCCTACTTCTGGAATTACTTTGTGGAAATTTTCCATTCCCAAAGAATGAATTTCAGTTGCACCTTTATGTTTACCAAAACCAATTACAAGCATTTTAAGGAGACCACTTTCAACTTCTCCTCGCCAATCAGTGTGTATTTTTACCCTGTTTATAGGAATTATCCCATCTGCGTAAAAGGCAATTTTGTCAAAATATATAGGCACTTTCCCTTTATATCTTGCAATTTCTACCACTTCCATACTTGACTTTATGGGTACTCCTAAATTCTCTTCCGTAATACCATAAGAAGCTAATATTTCCCTTTGCCCTTCTGAGGTGGCCCCTCCATGGCTTCCCATTGCTGGGACTATAAAGGGATTAGCCCCATATTCTTTAATTGTATCTACAACATTTTTAACAATTTCATATAAATTTTCAATACCTCTGCTTCCTACACCTACAGCAATAGACATACCTGGTTTTATTTTTCTTTTTACATTTTTTTTAAACATTTCCTGAGCAATAGCTAAATTAATATCTTTTACTTTATAGCTATTAAATTTTTGTTTTATTCTAATTACTTTTGGAAATAGATTGTTGCTTAAATTTTTAATAATCATTTTACAAAACTTTTCCTTTCAAAAATAATTTTTAATTCTTTTGTTAACTATTAACATTTTTTAGAGCCTTCTCCTCATTCAATGAGCCGGATTTTCTATTTTTACTACTGAAATTATTCCAATCCGTTTTATTTTTTTTAACATCTACTTTCCCCCTTATTTTATCAAATTAATTAAGGTATATATCATTAATATATTTATGCATTTATAATCCTGGTTAAGCAAGTAACAAAAAATTATTTACAAGAAAAGACCGTCATTACCTAAATTATACGCCAACCAATACTTTTATTGCCTGAGTAGCACCATTAGCCATATTCTTTAACTCTTCACCCAGATCTTCTAATTCAATTATCTTAGATATAAATGGTTGAAATATTTTTGGATAACGATTTAAAAGATCAATAGCAATCTCAATATCCTCAGGCTCATACACATGTATTCCGATAATTTTTAATTCCTCAAAATATATTTTCCAAAAATTTAGAGTTATAGGTTTACTAGCAGCCCCTACCGCAACAATTTTGCCTCCTACTTTTACCAAATCCGTAGTATAATTGTAAGTATCTTGAATACCAACTGCTTCATAAACAATATCAGCTCCTTTCCCCTTTGTTATTTCCTTAATTTTCTTTATGGATTCTTCAGGAGATGAGCCTGTAATTATTCCCAAATTATTAGCAAAATTTACCCTTTCTAGATTAATTTCTAACATAATTACCCAAGATGCACCACTCATCTTACAAATTTGTGCTATCAATTGTCCAATGGGTCCACCACCTATCACTGCTACTTTATCACCCAAAGATAATTGGGATTTGCGAACCGCATGAACCGCTACGGCAACTGGTTCCATTAATGCAGCTAAATTCATAGATAACAAATCAGGAATTTTATACAATTTATCATCTCTAACTTTAACATACTCTGCAAAACCACCATTCTGATCAATACCAACTAAATTTAAATTAGGGCAAAGATGTGGATTGTTTTCTTTACAGGAGAAACAATTTCCGCAAGAAATTAGTGGATTAATTACTACCCTTTCTCTGACCTGCATATCTTTTCTATTTGTCCTTATTTTATCAACAATGCCCGAAATTTCATGACCCATAACGAGGGGGGCTTTTGCTCGAGGATGTAAACCTTCATAAATATGAAGATCGGTACCACAAATGCCTGTATATTTTACTTTTATTAATGCTTCATTATCCTTGATTTCTGGTTTCTTTATCTCTTCAATTTCTACAACCCTATTATTTTTATAAAGTGCCGCTCTCATTAAAACTAACTCAACTCCTTTCTCTATTTCGTGATAAATATATTTAATTATATTTTAAAATATTATTCTTTCTTCATATTAATAAATTTAATAAGCTAAGTAACCTCCATCAACATATATTGTCGCGCCAGTTACGTAATTAGACGCCTCTGATGCTAAAAAGACTACGGCACCTGCAAGATCTGCAGGACCCCCCCACCGCTTCATCGGAATACGAGAAAGAGTCTGACTATTTATATCTTTATCTTCGTATAAAGATTTAGTCATTGGAGTCTTAAACCATCCTGGACCAATAGCATTTACATTTATATTATATTTTGCCCAGGCCACCGCAAAAGCTTTAGTTAATTGGGAAACACCACCTTTGCTGGCAGAATAGGCAGGAATATTTTGTCCCCCTATTACACTTGTCATAGAAGCTGTATTAATAATTTTACCTTTTTCTTGCTTTATCATCACCTTACCTACTGCTTGTGAAAATAAAAAGGTTCCTTTTAAATTTATGTCTATCACTGCATCCCAATCTTCCTCAGTAAAATTTTCTAATAAATTTCTACGATTAATACCAGCAACATTCACTAAAATATCTATTTTTCTAAATATTTTTACTGCCTCCTTCACTGTGTGTTCAACTTGTTCTTTTTTGCTAACATCAGCACTAAAGCAAAAACATTCCTGATCTTTTTTGTTTATTAACTTAGCAACTTCTTGTAACAGTTGAAGCCTTCTACTCACCAAAACTAAATTAGCACCTGCTTCAGATAATGCTAAAGCCATTCCTCTTCCCAATCCACTACTAGCACCAGTAACAATAGCTACTTTACCTTTTAAACTAAATTTGTCTAAGATCATCTTTACCTACACCTCTTTCTTTCTATTTCTATATTTTAACTATAAATATTTTTATGTTCTTTGAGTATAAATTAACTATCATTTTGTATCTATAACTATATTAAATAAATTCTTCCAATTTATAACTAACTAATTAAAGATAAGAATATATTTCATAAATTTATGATATTGGTTTTAACAGGACCTTTACCGCCTCACCTTCTGTTATTATTTTAAAAGCTTTTTCCCATTCATCAAGTATAAATTCATGACTAATTAAAGCTTTTAAGTTTAATCTCTTTTTTTCTAAAAGTCGTAATGTCTTTTCCCAATCTAAATATTTCGAACTAAAACTAAATCTAATATCTAAAGCTTTAAAGCAACCTGTTCTCCAATCAATATTTAATTGGTTTTTGTTTGGAAGCCCTACAACGCTCATTTTACCGTACCAGTGTAAAATCTTAAAAGCCTTATTAATGGCAAATTCTGACCCTGTTGCTTCAATAACAATATCTGCCCCTTCACCATTAGTTAAATCTTTTACAAAATTTTCTAAATCAGCTTCTTTGTCTATATTTACAGCATAATCAACACCTAATTTTTTTGCCAGAGGTAATCTAATTTTACTATCTATTTCTTTTCCTACCATTATTACCCTACTAGCTCCAGCAATCATTGCCATTTTTGCACAAATCAATCCTATTGGTCCAGGACCAAAAATTACTACAAAATCACTTACTTTAACATTCGCTCTATACAATGCTTGAGCCGCTATAGCCGCTGGTTCCATGATTGCTGCTTCTTTCATTGAAACTCCATCAGGAATTTTATGTAATAACCAACTTGGCATTTTAATATATTCAGCAAAACTTCCATTAATACCCCATCCAGGAGAACGTTTAAATTTACAAGCTTGATAATTGCCAGTTCGACAAAACCTACAAACTCCACAGGCCCTAGTGTGTAATTCTGAAACAACTTTATCACCTATTTTCCATCTATTAATATCTTTGCCAAGCTTGACAATTTCCCCCGAAAATTCATGTCCTAAAGTAACAGGAGGATAATAGGGAAATTCATCATTCCAAATATGTATATCTGTTCCACAAATACCCGAATAGTGTACTTTAATTAGCACTTCATTATCATTTATTTGTGGGATAGCAACATCTCTAACTTCAACCAATCCTTTACCTTTACCTGTTTTAACTATTGCTTTCATATATACAAACTCCTCCTTTTGTTATGTTTATATAAATTTATTAGATCTTAATTTTATCTTATACAGAAGAGATATTTCTTAAAAAAATTAATATATTTTCTTAAAAATATCATATTATATTTATATTATTTAATATTTTTTATTATAAAGTAGGTCCAATTCTATTTATTGCCATTTCCCTATGTCCAAGAATCTCACTTTTAGTTAATTTTCTATTTAAAACCTTGATTGTCTCTTCAAAAATTAATTTGCCAATTTCTTCAACTTTTTTTTCACCAAGAATAATTTCTCCCGCATTAATATCAATGTTGCAGCTCATTGTAGTAAATGCGTGGGGATTCCCTGTAACTTTTATAACAGGAGAGATAGGAGAACCTGTAGGCGTCCCTCTCCCAGTTGTAAAGATAATTATCTGCGCCCCACCTGCTAACATACCGGTTACTGATTCCATGTCGTGCCCTGGGGTATCCATAATAACTAGACCTTTTTGTGTTGGGCTATTGCCATATGGGATTACCTCCATTACCGGTGATTTTCCCGCTTTATGAATACATCCTAAGGATTTTTCTTCAATGGTAGTTATTCCACCTTTCATATTACCAGGAGAAGGCTGTGCCCCTCTAATGTCACATTTCATTTTCATTGCCTTATTTTCCATTTTGTGGACAATTTTTAGTATATCCCTCTTTACTTGTTGATTGATGCCTCTTTTAGCAATTAGGTGCTCTGCACCAATTAGCTCTGTAGTTTCTGATAAGATAGCAGTACAACCTTCCTTTACTAATAAATCAACAGCAAATCCCACCGCAGGATTTGCTGCAAGACCTGAGGTTGCATCACTACCTCCGCATTCAAGCCCAACTATTACTCTCGAAAGATCTGTTTCTATTCTCTCTTGAGTGGAAAACTTTTCATAATAATCATTTATAATTGAAATTCCTTTATTAATTGTATTTATTGTTCCACCACATTTTTGTATTGTTAAAGTTGCAACAGGTTTATTCTTAATCGAGTTAGCAATACTGTCAACAGTAATTGTTTCGCATCCTAAACCTATAATCAAAACTGCGGCAACATTAGGATTCAACCCAAAACCAGTTAACACTCTGCGAGTTTGTTCAACATCAGCCCCAATTTGTCCACATCCATAAGGATGGTTAAGTACTACCACATTAGGTAAAACCGAATTTATTTGCATCGCAACATGGACAGCACAAATAGATGCAGGAATAATCAAAATATGGTTTCGAAAGCCATAACTTCCGTCTTTTCTAAGATATCCATAGATTTTATACATTTTTACACCTTCTGCCTTTTATTTTGTCTCTCCTTCCTCTATTACTTTCTAAATTGTGTACATAAACCCATGAGCCTATTTTTATATCTGTAAAAGCTACACCTATGGTTTCTCCATATTTATAAACCTTGTCTTTTTGATTGATATCACAAATAGCAAACTTATGTGCCATAGGGATATCTTCTTTTAAAATTACTTCTACTAATTTAGTTTTGTCCATATTAACCAATATTTTAGTTCCTTTTTTTAAATCTTTTAGTGCTGTCGCAACATTATCTTTTTTATTTAATAAAAGTGCCTTTTTCACAATTAGTAATTTTCCCCCTTCTCTTTTTAAAAAATTTTTATAACACCCTATTGATTTCCATTAATAAAAAATATGGTTTACTTTTTTAATTTTAAACAAACCCAAACAATCTGGGTACAAAAAGTATTAATTCGGGAATATATGTAATTATAATTAAAACAACAATTTCCATAGCAACTAATAGTATAACTCGGACAACAATTTTTTCCATTGATGTCTTAGCAATAGGCGCAGCAACAAAAAGACAAACTCCAAGAGGAGGTGTAGTTAATCCAATATTTAGATTAACCAGCATAACTAAAGCAAAATGGAGTGGGTGAATACCATAATTCAGAGCTATTGGCAGTAAAATCGGTGCCAAAAGGATAACATTAGCTCCTGTTTCCATTATCATACCCATAAACAATAAAAATATATTCATGATCAACAAAAATACATACTTATTAGTAGTTATAGAACTTATAATAACTGCTACTTGTTCAGGAACATGTTCAAGTGCAAGAAATAAACCAAAAAGTTTTGCGGTAGATATAATTAATAGTATTACGGCGGAAGTTACTGCACTTTCATATAAAGAATCTATTATACTTTTAATTGTAAGTTTTTTATAAATAAAAATTCCTACTAAAAACGCATATCTGTTTGAGTCCAATACATTTGCACCATTTCTGCATCTCTGTTATTTAACTTACTACAATATTCTTTAATGTTATATAAATATATAACTTTTTAAGATATCCTTTTTGAAACATAGTTCTGCTTATCTGTAAGATATTATTTTTAATCTGTTGAAACGCCACCATCTACATCGATTATTTCCCCAGTAATATATTTAGCATCTTCAGAGGTTAAAAACCTAACGACCTTGGCAACATCTGTAGGTGTGCCTAATCTTCCTAAGGGCACAGTATTAAGGTTATAATTAAAATCTTTAGTCATTTCCGTATCAATAAATCCTGGTGAAACAGCATTTACATTAATAGCATATTTAGCAGCATACTTTGCCAAAGATTTTGTAAGAGAAGTAACCCCTGCCTTGGAAGCAGAATAATGAGCACCTACAAGTATCCCGCCCGTCTTAGCTGCTAATGAAGTTAAATTTATTATGCAACCTCTATTCTTCTCCTTCATTATAGGAAGAACAGCTTGACAACAGAGAAAAGTACCTTTTAAATTAATAGCCATAACTTTATCCCATTCATTTTCAGATATCTCATCAAAAGGTCGTAAATAGCAAATTCCTGCATTATTTATCAAAATATCGATAGTAGAAAATTTTTTAAGAACTTCCCTTATCATTAAATCTATATCCTTTTTCAAAGAAACATCAACCTTTAGAGCAAGCCCCTCTCTTTTTTTATTAATAATCTCTTCTACAACTTTATTTACCCCTTCCAAGTTAATATCTACTGCTACTATAGTAGCACCAGCATTAGCAAGAGTTATTGCAATTTCCCTGCCAATTCCTCTTGCCGCTCCTGTCACGATTGCAACTTTATCTTTTAAATCACACCTATCGATCATTTTTTTGCCTCTTATTATATTTATTTTTTATAATTCATTTGATATATTGTATTAAATAATTTTATCCAAATATCAAATCTGGTAGAAAAGTCACTAAACTGGGGAAAAATGTCATTAATAAGAGAACCGCTAATAATGGAATTAAAAAAGGCAAAGTAGCTTTTACTATTTTTTCCACAGGAACCCCGCTTACCTTGTTAAGTACAAAAAGAACCATACCAAAAGGTGGGGTTATAAGACCAATCATTAAATTAAAGACCATTATTAAACCAAAGTGCAATGGGTCAATACCTACCGTTAAAATTAAGGGAGTTAAAACCGGAACAAGAATATTTAAAGCAGCGATAGTCTCCATAAAACAACCTACTACTAAAAGTGCACCATTTAAAATAAGTAATATAATTAAGGGATTAGTACTAATAGAAGTTATCTGTTCCATTAAAATTATAGGGATCCGAGAACGGATAAGAACCCATCCATATAAAGACGCACAAGAAACAATAAAGATTATGATTGCTGTATCTCTGGCGGTCTTTTGAACTATTTTCCACAAATCAGCTAAAGATATTTCTCGATAAATTATAAAACCTAATATAAAAGCATATAAACTAGCTACTGCAGCAGCTTCAGTAGGAGTAAATATACCACTAATTATTCCTCCCACTATAATTACAGGAGTCATACAAGGTAGGAATGCTTTTTTAGAAGCTATAAAAAATTCTCTAAAGCTCGCTCTTTTCTCTCGAGGATAATTTCTCTTTTTAGCATAAATACTAACCATAACCATCAAAGCACCGGCTATTAATAATCCCGGAATAATACCAGCTACTAACAATCGTCCGATAGAAACAGAAGCCAAAATTCCATAAATGATCAAAGGGACGCTGGGGGGAATAATAGGACCAATTGTAGAAGAAGCACCGGTAATAGCACAACTAAATTCTTTATCATACCCTGCATCTGTCATCGCTTTTATCTCAACTGTTCCCAGACCAGCAGCATCGGAAACAGCAGTCCCTGTCATACCTGCAAATATAATGCTTGCCACAATATTAACATGTCCCAATCCACCTCTCAGGTGTCCTACCATAACATTGGCAAATTTAAAAATCCGTTGGGTTATCCCTCCGGTATTCATTAAATTTCCTGCTAATAAAAAAAGTGGAATAGAAAGTAAAATAAAACTATTAGCACCGTATAATAGACGTTGGGCTACAATACCAAAATTAATATCCAAACTACCCTGTGATATTATCATTAAAATAACAGCACCAATGCCCATTCCAAAAGCAACTGGGATACCGAGTAAGAAAAGGAAAATTAGGATACCGATAAAAAGAAAAACCACTTTTTGATTTGCCACCTCCTATCATATTTTATTTATTTTTATCAAATTTTTCATTAATTAACTGATTTAATAAATATATTATCATCATCGTAATACTGACAGGTAAAATTAGATAAATTTTACCTGCGCTAAGCCAACTTATAGAACCTACTGGCGTCTCCCAGGTAAGTTTTACCATGATAATACTTCCCTTAAAAACAGCAACCAAAAACAAAATAATAGATATGTTAAAACATTTATTTAGATAATAGCGGATCTTTTTTGGAAGTTTATCAATAATTGCAGTTACAGAGATATGTTGTTTGTCTCTTATTGCAAGAGCTCCACCTACGAAAGTTATCAATATTAATAAATATCTAGCAAATTCTTCGGTCCAAGGAACTGATATACGCATAACATACCTAAAAATAACTTGCGATAATACGACAATAACCATGACAATAAAAGCTAAAATAGTAATAATATTTAGGTAATCAACTTTTCTTTTATTCACTAAATATAAACCTCTACCTTCCTTTATTTTCTAATTTTTTAGAGAGAGAAAGTTATAACTGACTTTCTCTCTCTAATTTAACTATTATTAATAGGACAATACTTCTTCCCAGGTGGTTACAGGCCACTCAGTTTCAAATAATTTTTCAACTGCAGGTTTAGCTTTTTCTAAAAAAGCCTTTTTATCAGCTATAGCTACTGTCATGCCTTTTTTCTGTAAATCAACTAGGATTTGGGTTTCCCCTTCTAGTATTTGTTGGGTACCCCATTCGCTTGCTTCTTTTCCAGCTTCTGAAACTATTTTTTGATCTTTTTTACTTAATTTGTCAAAAAACTTCTTATTTATGGTTAATGCACCTGTTTGCACCTGATGACCAGTCAAACTAACATATTTTTGAACTTCATCTAAATGAAAGGACTGAATTTGAACCAGATCCCCCTCTGAAGCATCCGCTACGCCCTGTTGAAGGGCACTAAATAATTCTGTAAGTGCAACTGGAACTGGTAAAGCACCTACTGCCTTCCAACTTGCTACCCAAGTGGGAAGATTGGGAAGACGTAATTTCAGGCCTTTAACGTCTTCTGGTGTATAGATAGGTTTATTTGAAGTGAAATTTCTAAGTCCACGATATACTGTTCCCAAATACATTGTATTTCCTTTTTTAGCTATTATATCCTTTGCTTCCTGTCCTAATTTTCCATTCCAAACAGCCATCCGATGATTCCAGTCTCTCATTACAAAGGGTGAATCAAAAAAATAATATTCTGGTGCATAGGTCTTAATAGGTAATCCACCACCAGCTGCCATCTCTACTCCACCAATACTAACGGACTCGGTTACCTCTTCTTCTGAACCCATTACTCCACCAAGAAAAAGCTCTACTTTAATTTCTCCATTGCTACGACTTTCTACCAAGTCTTTAAAATGTTCTGCCACTCTACATAATATATGTCCGGGTTCAAAAGCGCTAGCACATTTGATTATTGTTTCTGCGTAAGATCCTATACTAAATATGGTAAACAAACTTAAAACCATCACCATTACCAAAAACATTACTTTAATCTTTTTACTTAACATTTTTCTCCTCCTATTTTTTTAAAAAACTAATTTTCTACAAATACATTTTTAGTTATCATTATCACTCACCAAGTTAGTAGCATCTATAAAAGTATTTTCACCTCCTTTCTCCTTAATCAGTTTAAGTTATAAAGCCTGCTTAAGTATAGTTATTTTAAAAAATGTCAACACAAAAAAGGGATCATTTCTCCTTTATTAATTTTAAAACAAGAGAACGGTTAATTTTTATAATAATCTTTATAAAACTTCAAATAATATTTCAATAAAACTAATACTCCCCAAAAGTTAAAATATCCAAACTGTCCATCTCTTTCAATCTGAAAAAATCTTTACATTTTTTGGGTTAAATAAGACAAATATAAGAATGTATTAAGATTAATTAGCTCTACCTTTAGGTAAACTTAGTCTCGTTAGAAATAAAAATTATTCTTTCAACAATTTATCTCATAAACAGACCACCATTCACATCGATAGTCTCTCCAGTAATAAAATCATTCTCAATTAAAAATTTTATCGTTTCTGCAATATGAATTGCCTCTCCTATTCTTTTAATAGGAGTAGCTTCCTTAAATTTTATCATT
>Ga0209121_10003998_pt1 | contig 13945 bp, 13 predicted proteins | sample Cruoilmetagenom3_FD_187292 | JGI IMG/M metagenome (GOLD analysis project Ga0209121, IMG submission 187292) | Oil polluted marine microbial communities from Coal Oil Point, Santa Barbara, California, USA - Sample 3 (SPAdes) (version 2) | ecosystem: Environmental > Aquatic > Marine > Oil seeps ...
ATTAAGGAGATTGTACAATGCGATGATATCTCAAAAAAACTGGCTGGCTTCCCATTTTACTTTTTCATTTTTCATTTTGATATTTGATATAGTTCCTTAGTAGTCGCCCATATCGGGCGGGGATAAACCCCTCCCCTACGAATTTTTTTAGTAGGGGAGGGCTTTATGCCCTCCCGACAGAATCGATTTGATTAGAACTCTTTTAACCTTGAACTGTGAACCTTGAACCTGACAACCTGAGTAGTTACCGGCATTTTAATCAATCGGTTTCTCCGTTGGAAAATACTGTCTTCTCTTTGAAAAAGAAAGAATATCCATCGAGTCTCTGTATTTTACCACGGTTCTCCTTGCTATGGATATTCCGTATAGACTCATCAGAATATCTACAATTTGACTATCGTTATATGGTTTTCTTTTATTCTCCCTGCCGATTATCTTCCTTATCTTATCCTTAACGCTCTCAGATGCTATGGGACTTCCGCCAATCCTTTTTATGCCACTGTTGAAGAAATATTTTAATTCAAATATCCCTCTCGGGCTATGCATATACTTATTGGTGGTCACTCTGCTTATCGTAGATTCATGCATCTCCACATCATCCGATACGTCTCTCAGAACCATGGGGTTTAAATACTCAATCCCATTATCAAAAAAATTCCTCTGGATTTTCACGATGCTTTCCGTCACCCTGCAGATCGTTCTCTGCCGCTGCCGTATACTTTTAATCAACCATGCGGCAGACTGCAGTTTTCCCTTGACATACTCCCTGCAACTGTCGGCTTTTGAATTTCCACCTGCGCCCCTCAGGATTTCCTTGTAAAGATTGCTTATTTTAAGTCTCGGCAGACCATCGTCATTTAAAACAACCCTGTAATCATCGCCTGTCTTAAAAACAAATATATCCGGAACAATGTACAGCGGAACCTCCTCATTATAAAGAAGTCCCGGTTTAGGGTTCATAGCGGTTATTATGTGAACCGCTTTTAGAACGACAGAAAGGGGGATATCAAGTTTCCCTGCAATACTATCATAATTTTTTGTTTCGAGATCTTTCAAACATTCTCTTATGATAGTTTCCACCACTGGATTCGAAATGCCAAAAAGACCGGCCTGAATCAATAGACATTCCTTAAGGTTTCTTGCGGCAATGCCGGGCGGATCAAATTCCTGAACTTTCTCACAGGTTTTTTCAACAAAACTTATGTCAACACCTTCTCGTTCAGATATTTCCTCAAGCGATACCGTCAGATATCCGTTATTATCAAGATTACCTGTTATCTGTTCGCCGATTCTTTTTTCGGCATCTGTAAAGCGGGAGAGATTGAGTTGCCACATAAGGTGATCGGTAAGCGATGCTTTCTTTGTCAACACATTGTCCCAGGACAGGGCTTCCACAGATTCTCGATTATATATTACTCCGGAGGGACTATAATCTTCAAGATAGCTGTCCCAGTCAAAATCCTCTTTGCCGTCACCATCGCCGGTAAGTTCTTCCGCCCTTTCGACGGCCTTCGTCTCATCCTTCTCAGGAGCTGTCTCATCTGCAACAGTATCGCCATCGGCCGCTGCCTCCTCAAGCAGAGGGTTTTCCTCCATCTCCTGACTAATCACATCAACTAATTCTAACCTCGATAGCTGAAGAAGTTTAATCGCCTGTTGCAATTGAGGCGTCATTATCAATTGCTGGGTCAGTTTAAGGTTTTGTTTGAGTTCAAGCGCCATTTTGTTTCCGCCTCAGTCGGGAGGGCATAAAGCCCTCCCCTACATTCATTCGTAGGGGGCGAAAGATTTTTCGCCCCCTACAGTGGCGGGGTTTATCCCCGCCCGATATGGGCGATTAGAGTCGCCCCTACCCAGATTTCTTGAGATATTACTCGATTCTCTTCCTTCAACTGTTGAACTGTGAACCTGAGCAGTTAAGAATTTTATTTTACTGGAGCTGAAAATCTTTCCCAAGGTAAATCTTTTTTGCGATTTCGCTATTGGCTATATAATCGGGATACCCCTCCACCAGTATGGCCCCCTCATTTACTATATATGCCCTGTCGCAGACTGAAAGAGTTTCCCTGACGTTATGATCGGATATTATTATACCGATCCCCTTCGTTTTGAGTTTAAGTATTATCTCCTGAATATCCGCTACCGCAAGAGGATCAATCCCGGCAAAAGGCTCGTCAAGAAGAATATACTTGGGAGATGTCACGAGAGCCCTTGTAATCTCCACCCTCCTTCGTTCCCCGCCGGAAAGTGAATATGCCTTATTCTTTGCGAGATGGGAAAGATCAAGCTCCTGAAGAAGCCCCTCCAATCTGCCTGCCCTTTCCTCCTTGCCGACACCAAGCGTCTCAAGAATTGCCGTTATATTTTCCTCAACCGTCAGCTTCCTGAATATCGACGGCTCTTGCGGAAGATAGTTTATACCCTTTCTTGCCCTGACATACATGGGATATCCGCTGATATCTTCCCCGTTGAGCAGAATACTCCCGCCATCAGGTTTTATAATCCCCACAATCATATAAAAAGTTGTGGTCTTTCCCGCGCCGTTTGGTCCAAGAAGACCCACTATCTCTGCCGGATTAACCTCTATGTTAATCTCATTTACAACCCGTCTGCCGCCATATATCTTTATTAATCCGGTTCCTGACAGCTTTCCCATAAATCAATTCGACTCTTTCAGGTGAAGAGTGCCGTTTTTAGTCTCCTTCGGGTAGATTGTCGCCCTTACCCGCCCTGTAGGGCCGCTTTCGACAACCCCTCTGTTCTCTTTTATGAAAACAACAGTTTTTTCACCTTTTATTATGTTATCACCATCTTGCATAACCGTATTTCCTGTCACAACGATTTTTTGCTCATCATTGTAAAAAATTGCCTTCTCGCCCGTAACGATCCTTTTCCCCTGGGTCATTCTCACATTCCCCTCCGCCTCAATCTTGTCTATCTCTCCCGGTTTTACGATACCCGCGGGTCCTCCTGTCTTCTCCGATTCTCCCTCCTTTTTTTTATAATACAGAAAAAGCGAATCCGACTTTATAATTTTATCTTCCTGAGTCGCCACAACATTCCCGGAAAATACAACAAGTCTCTTCTTATTATATGCATCAAGACGATCAGAGACTATCTGTATCGGTCCGCTCTTTTCTGCCTGCTCATCACCTCCGGCGCAAATATGTGAAAAGGGGAGAATCATAAACATTGCCGACAATATTAACAGGATATTTTTTCTCAAGCCGCATCTCCTCTGGATCAGGTTGTTTAGGCTTTTGGTCGTAAAATCAGCTTCGCTGATTCTTCGAATTCGTGCCAAAATGGCAAAAAAATTAAAAACAATCACGAAATAACTACGAGGAGACAGTCGTGAGTCGTGAGTCGCGACTTCTGACTCCTGCTTGTCCGGGTTAGGCTGAAGGCTGATAGAGCGATAGGGCTGAAGGAAAAACACCCTGCATTTCTTATTTTAGTATTTTCATTTCTCATTGTTCGATGTTCATTTATTTAATAATGGTCCTCACCGCCGACAACAGAGTAACTTTCTCAGTTTTCAATGAAAGAGACATGCCGATTCCGCTTGCCTCCATTTGAGGGTTCTTCATGGTAATACGTCCATCGGTACACACCCTCTTGTCTGAAGAGCAATAATCAAGATAATCGGTTGAAAAACGATTACCCTTATCGGAGACTACTTCGACATCTCCGCGGATATTGATATTCTTTGTATCGGTGCGAAGACGACCTTCATCACCGGTCATTACAAAGGTCTTGCCGTCAGACATTATGAGTTTCACCCTGACGTTTTCAAAAAAGACCATGTTATCCTTTTTCATGTATTTTGCGGTATCTGCGTTTATTTCCCATATAGAGTCAGGATCGCCCACCTCTGTATAATGGACATCCATGATCTGAAGGTCGACATTTTTTGACATTATCTTCAGCAGGGCAGCCCTGTCCTTCTTAATATCTCCCTTCAGCCACACGCAGGTCACAAACAGGATTACAAGAACAATCAAGCCCCCTGTTATGGCGATCTTCTTCCCTGGTCTAAAAAAATTACCCAACATCACGAATGTTTTAATATCATTCTATTTGAAACATGTAAAGATAAACATAATTTTAATTATTTCAACCTGTTAGGCTTACAGCAAAGATGAAGCCAGATCGTCAATATCAATTCACCGCAGAGAACGCAGAACTCGCAGAGAAAATACTTTTGTAAATCAGGAACTAATATCGCTAAATTGTTGAGCTGCCAAGTGGCTGAATGGTTCAAAGGCATTCATCACTTACCCGGACGAGCCGGAAACCTTCAAACCATATTTTGAGGCAATCTCAGGCCATTTTCCCTGAACAAAAAGAATCATCTCGCAAATCTCCCTCACCGCGCCCCTGCCTCCTCTTTTAACCGTAACGTAATTGGCCGCTTTCTTCGCGTATACCGCCGCATCCGCCACAGCAACAGAGAACCCTGCTCTGTTGAATACGGGAATATCAACAATATCGTCTCCCGCATACGCGACATTGTCACTACTGATGTTTCTCTTCCTGAGAATCTCTTCAAAAACCTCAATTTTATTGTAGGCGCTCTGATAAACCTCTTTAATCCCAAGGTCTTTTGCGCGGTGATCAACCACCCTTGAACTCCTTCCTGTCAAAAGAATAACATCAATTCCCGATCCTGTCAGAAGCCTTATACCGTGCCCGTCCCTGACATCGAAGTTCTTCGTCTCATTTCCAAGATCATCAATAATTATCCTTCCATCCGTCAAGACCCCGTCAACATCCAGTATCAGCAGATTAATTGGTTTGATTTTTCTCACCAGTCTCTCATCAGGCAACTTATTCATATATCCCCCCTTTTTTTTACTATCTCATCTATATCTTTTAGCACGGCGAGCAGGCCGGGAAGAGAAGCAAGATAAAGAGAATTGGGGCCATCACAAGGCGCGCATTCGGGATCGGTATGAACCTCTAAAAAAAGACCATCAACCCCCCCGGCAACAGCGGCTCTTGAAAGGCAGGGGACCATCTCTCTCTGGCCGCCTGAGGAATTGCCGGCGGCGCCAGGCAGTTGCACGCTATGGGTGGCATCAAAGATAACAGGATACCCCATAGCCCGCATCAGTGGGAGCGACCGCATATCAACGACAAGATTATTGTACCCGAAGCTTGTTCCCCTCTCCGTGATCATTATGTTATCATTACCGGTTGAAGAGGCCTTCTCCAGAATGTTAGACACATCCCAGGGCGCTAAAAACTGCCCTTTTTTAATGTTTATTATTTTTGCATTTCTGGCAACCTCAATTATGAAATCTGTCTGCCGGCAGAGAAAAGCCGGCGCCTGGATCACATCCAGCACCTCCGAAGCCTTCCCGATTTCCTCAAAACGATGAACATCTGAAAGAACGGGAATCCCAAGCTCTTCCTTGATTCTCTTTAGAATTTGAAGCCCTTTTGTCAGGCCGGGGCCCCTGTAAGAACTCATGGAGGTGCGATTCGCTTTATCGTAGGAAGCCTTGAATATTAACGGTATTTCAAGCTCACAGGTAATCTCCTTCAAAATTGAGGCTGTATTCATGGCGCTCTTTTCATCCTCAATCACACAGGGACCGGCAATAAGTAAAAAAGGCGCCCCGCCGCCTATAACAAAATCATCTAAAAATATCCGCTTCATAAATTTATTCCTCATACCTTGTCAAATAGTCGAGCGGCCATTATCCAATTTTAATATTTAAATTTGATGCTTTCGTAAAAAGCTAATTTATGCCGCGCGCGGCATCCTGATTGGAAGGAAACACAGTTGTTTGACATAAGCACACAATTTCAATTATATTGTATAATAACAACATGTTGCGTTATCTTTCGCAAAGGTGTTTCCTTGGAAGCTCCTCCGGCCTGTCATTTCGAGTGAAACGAGAAATCCTTGTTTCGACGATAGGAGAAATCTTTCTGCAGCCTATTGAAAAGATAAGATTTCTCCCGTTGGTCGAAATGACACATTAACGAAATCCAACTTTTTACGAGTGCGTCAAATTTCGGTTAATTGCTTCCCAACCCGATGACTCAACTATTTAACGAAGTCTAATCCCCGTATTTCTGCTGCAAAATCCTGATCTTCATCTGAGGTATTTTATCCGCCGCCCTTCTCGAATTCGGGCTCAGTTTGTACGCATGCGTATATTCTCTGAGGGCGTCATTGTACATCTTTTTCTTTTCATAAGCCGCTCCCAGATTAAGATAGACCGCATAGTCTTTTTTGTTGTAACGCAGTGATTTCTTATAGTATTCGATCTCTTTATCCACATTTTTCTTCAGCTTATAGACATAAGCAATGCTTGAGTATGTTTCAGGTCTCCGAGAGTTCAGCTTGATCATTTTCTTGTAAGTCTTTATAGCACTATTGTAATACTTCATCTTCAGATAATAGCCCGCAAGAAGGTCAAATATCTCCATGGTCGGATGAAACCCGTATTTTATCGCTTCTTCATAGTTTTGAGTCGCCTTTTTGTATTTTTTGATCCGGCCGTACGCAAAGCCGAGACCCGCGCAGGCTGATCCATCCTTAGGCGAAAGCTTCAGGATATCTCTATAGAGTTTTATTGCGCTGTTATATTTCTTCTGTTTGAGATAACAGCCGGCCAATCCGAACATGGCGCCCTGGTCATCAGCTTTGATCTTCAATACTTTCTTGTATTCTGCAACCGCATTCCGTTGATGCTTCTTCTTTTCATAGGCCGCGGCCAGATTAAAATGAATAACCGGATCATTCGGCCTTAGCGATATGGCCTTCTTGTAATTTGCCACTTCTTTTACCCATAATCCCTTTCCTCCATAAGCGAGGCCAATGTTTGCGTATGCCGACGCATTTTTTGGCTGCTTCTTTATTACTTTCCTGTACAACTTTATAGACTCGTCGTAATTTCCGGTATTAAGATAAGACTCAGCGAGAGAGGCCATCACATTTACGTCCCCCGGTTTGGTCTTCAAGACGCGTTTATATTGCTCAACGGCATTTTTCGTCTTGCCGGTCTTTTCATATGCCTCGGCCAGCCTGAAATGAATAACCGGATCACCCGGCTTTAGCGATACGGCCTTCTTGTAATTTGCAGTGGCCTTCTCCCACCTGCCAAGCTTCCCATAGGCAAATGCGATGTTTGCGTAAGCAGCGGCGTCTTCAGGGTTATTCCGAACAATCCTCCTATATATCGGCAGCGCCCTGTCATACTTTCCCTTCCTTATGTAACACCTTGATAATTCGTCCAGCGTCTCCGTATCGCCCGGTTTTAATTTTACAACCTCCTCATACTGAGAGATTGCGCTATCTTCCATCCCATTGCGAACATAGACCCTGGCAAGCATCTTGCGAACATTGGCATCTTTTTTATTCATGCCTATTGCCCGCTTGAGATAATCAATCTGCAGCTCTTTCTTCCCTGAACTTCTGGCAAATCTCAACCAGTCCTGGGGCAAAACCTTTACCTTCACGGGAATTGAAGCAAGACTGTCATCATGATACCTTATGACAATGTGATAATCCTCGCTAGTTTGGCTGTCACCGGTCATAACCCTTTTGTTAACCAAATCAATACCTTTAAGCAAAACCATGAGGTCATTTCTATCACCCAGACCTTCAACATCAACACTGATTCCCCTGCCAAACAGGGAACCGGTGGAAACGCTTTTTACGGCAAATTCATCACGGTAGGAGAGCTCAAAGACATCGTCCACAGTTAATCTATAATCCTTTCCATTCTTCTCAACATCGAGATAATAAAACTCCGGCTTATTTCCGAAGATCGTAAAGGAAAATAGATTTTTTACCTTCGAGACAGGAGAAGACAGATCTTCAGCTTTTGCCCGATCTTCAGCTTTTGCCCGATCTTCAGCTTTTGCCCGATCTTCAGCCTTTGCCTGGTCGTCAACCTTTGCCATATAGAAGCGATCAAAAACAACGCCGCCGGCAAAAAATATCACCGCCACCACGGCAAGAATCAGGATATAAAAAGGCCTGATGCCTTTTTGATTTTTATCCTGATTTTTTTTCGTCTTTTTCGATCTGTAATAGTAATCCACTCTCGTTAGCCTCTGGGATGGTACCTCTTGTGAATCTCCTTTAATCTTTTCGTCGTAACATGAGTATAGATCTGAGTTGTTGATATATCAGCATGTCCAAGCATCACCTGAACGGAGCGGATGTCCGCCCCTCCTTCGAGGAGGTGAGTGGCAAAAGAATGCCTGAATGTGTGGGGGTGAACCTTTTTTTGCAATCCCGCCTTATCGGCATATTTCCTCACAACCTTCCAGAACCCCTGTCTGGAGAGGCCATTTCCGGATCTGTTGACAAAGAGGATACTTGTCGTTTTTCCCTTCAGGAATCCGGGCCTGGCGCTTCCGAGATACCTGCGCAGACAATTCAGGGCGGTTTCACCTATCGGCACAATCCTCTCTTTATTACCCTTCCCAAATGTGACCAGATATCCAGCCTGCCGGTTTACACTGTTTATGGTCAGAGAGATCAATTCCGTCACGCGAACTCCGGTCGCATACATAAGTTCAAGCATGGCCTTATCCCTTATGCCAAGGGGACTGTTGGTGTCCGGCTGCGTTAGAAGAAGGTTCATTTCATCCGCGCTCAGGGTATCGGGAAGACGCATCCATACCCTGCCCGGTTCAATATCGGAAACGGGGTTACCCGCAACGGTATTTTCGCGAAGAAGATATTTGTAAAATCCTCTTATCGCGGCAAGCGACCTGTTGACGGAACTGGCCGTCAATCCATCTCTTTTTAAATCTTCCAGAAAAAAGACCACGTCATCAGAGGTAATATCGCTGATATCTTCAATAGATCTTTGTATCATAAATCCTGCGTACCTGTTTAAATCCCTGCTGTAAGCCTCGAGAGTGTTAAGTGAAGCGCCTTTTTCTACGGCAAGAAAATCCAGATATTCATCGATAAATTGATGCATCGTGGTTTTGGTCTCATGCGAAGCCGCATTCAAAAGGTGGCTCTGCAGGGCGAGACGCCCGACATACTACGGGGCAGGACAGGCATCATCGTCTGTCTGTTAAAGCAGAAATAAACCAGCCCTGTCTCAATTTCGGCCTCGGGCCACTATTTTTCGCACTCTTTCAAGCTCCTCAAGGGTATCTACTTCAACCGAGTCATGATCTGTCTCAACTACCTTTATCCTGTATCCATGTTCCATCGCTCTCAACTGTTCCAGCGCCTCCAGCTTTTCAAGATAACCCTCCTCCAGCCCGGTGAAGGTCGCAAGGAAAGATTTTCTATAGGCATAGATACCGTGATGTTTATAGTACGAAACCTTTGTATTGCTTCCCCTCACATAGGGAATGGCTGCGCGCGAAAAATAGAGGGCAAAATTATCTCTGTCGAAGACGACCTTTACCGCATTGGGATGAGTTATCTCCTCTTCCCTCTTTATTCCGTATATCAAGGTACACATATCAATAGACCTGTCCATAAGAAGAGGACCTGACACTTCATCAATCTGGGACGGTTCAAAGATCGGCTGATCACCCTGAATATTTACAATCACATCCGAATCTTCCACACCATCGACAGCAGATACCGCCTCGGCAATCCTGTCTGTTCCCGATCTGTGTTCGGATGAGGTCATAATAACATTGCCGCCGAATTTCGTAACAGCCGCGGATATCCTTTCATCATCCGTAGCCACGGCGGCATACGATACTGTGTCCGATTTCAGTACTCTTTCATAGACATGCTGTATCATCGGCTTGCCGCAGATATCAGACAGAGGCTTCCCTTTAAATCTTGAAGATTCATACCTCGCTGGAATCATACATATTATTTTCATCATAGCAATGGGAGGACATTCCAACACTGTCCATTATATAAATTGTTGCAGAACACTATAAAGTATAAGAAAGCTATCAGAAGAGAACATAAAAAACAATAAAATATCCTTAAAAAGAGTTGCAGTGCGCAACAAATAGTTGCAATATGATTCTTGGCGGATTTTATGAAGGCGAACGGCAGCCTCCGCGCGAGGAACACGATAGTGTCAAGTTAATTGCGTAAATTTATTTAAGGCCGATTCTTTAAAGAATAGCGGGTTGTTAGTCGTTTTCCCTATAGGATTTGATCTCCGATGCGGCTCCATCTTTAAACAGATAAAAGTCAGGAGCGTGTAGCAGGCCCGCTCCTCTGCTACGATTTCCATGGGCTTTGTCCTGCGTTTAAAGTCTTTATTGAGCCGTTCAATTATGCTTGTGGTTCTTAATGATATCCATCACATAGCGGCATTTGAAATCGACTGCTGCAGCAATTGCCCCAAAAAAGACAAATGCCCGGTCAAGGCAGGGGGAAAACATTATTATCTTCGCCGCAAAGACAAGTTCCGGTGAACTGCCATGCGCAGGGCATATGAGAAAACCAAAGAATTCAAAGACAAATACCGGCGGCGGGCAGGTGTGGAGACAGCCATGTCCGAGTATGACGGAAAAACAGGCGTTAAAAACCTTCGTGTCCGGGGTATGGAGGCTGTGCGCTTCTGCGCGACCTTGAAGGCGGTTGGCATCAACATCTTCAGGGCAACTGCGGTTATGAGGGCGAAAATCTCTCCTGACAGCATCCGGAAGCGGGCATCTCGATGTGTTTTTCGTATATGTTTCTATGTGACAAGAACAATTGTGCGCGCATTTTGTGTACACCGGCTAAGATACTTTCCGAATCTACGTTTTCAGCCGGTTTTTCGTGTAGATCTGCCGGCTGACTTTTTACGGGTGCATCAAATTAAATTTACGCAAAAAGTCCACAATTTTTTGCGTAGTTAGAATCAAAATTTTTTTGTTGAGGTTTAAAATAATTTGACATAAAATAAATAAACAGGTGAAGCTCTGAGGAGCGAGGATAGGAGAATGAAACATTTCAAGTCGGCAGCCAGACAGATATATGACGATGCCGGGAAAGACGGGCGTCTGATTGAAGGATTGACTCTGGAAGAGCTGAAACAACTCTCTTTGGGACAGGAGGGGGTTATACAGACACAAATCGGATCGATAGCGGCAGACTCCGAACCCATGTCACGGTCCGCCCCGCACACTAAGAACAGCATTGACCATGAATTTGGCGAAGAGGAGGAGGCCCTGGCCAGAGAAGCGGTGGAAGTATTGAGCAAGGAAAGGATCGTTTCACTCGACACCCTTGTTGCTGATGGCAAAGACGGGATCACGACTCGCTTCATTATCCAGGAGAAATATACACATATTGCGTACGCTCTCAAGCTTCTTCTGGATAGTCCAGCCTCCAGAATAGCGGAGGATCCGACATATACCATTATCTTTTTCATCGATGAAGCCTTTGAATATAACAAATCGAAAAGGCTGACGGATAAAGATGTTATGGTCCGTCTTATGATGGGTAAAAAGAGAGGCGACCAGGTCAAGATATGCAAAAACTCGACATACGTCGGCGAAGGCAAGAAGGGGGTCTTCCAATTTGAAGACTGGCGCGTTAAAGCCATCGACAAGATCGGTATTTTCCTTCATGCGGGAGCCAGGAGGGATTTTTTATGGGTCTATGACCGGAAGACTGAGCGCCCTGAGTTAAAAGAGATACTTACCGCGGTTTCGGGGCTTACTGCCACGGGCAAGACCACAACCCTGTGCCGGAAGTTTTCAAAGATGCCGAAAGAGGATTCCGAGATGATCGGTGATGATGGCGGAATAATCGGTTTTGATTGTAGTTATTGCGCCTTTGAGATAGGCGGGCTTTATGTCAAGACAGAAGGTCTTGACGAAAGCCAGCCGGAGATATTGCGCGCGGCCCAATCGAAGGATGCGTTCCTTGAAAATGTAGCTATCAGCAAGTATCCATATATGCCTGATTTCAAAGATACTTCCAAGACCGGCAACGGACGTGCAGTTGTGACGCGCGGGAATCTGGAAATGGCCAGCAAAGGTCTCAGGGCTGATAAAATCGATCACATAATTATCCTGACGCGCAATCCTCTGGCAAACGTTATCTGCCGGCTAACTCCGGCACAGGCCACTATGCAATTTATCTATGGAGAATCGATAGAGAGCACCGGCGGCGATCCTGAACAGGCGGGAAAATTCAAAAGGGTCTTCTTTCTTGATCCATTTATCGCCGGTGATCGCCTCGAACACGCCATGATATTTTATGATATCCTCAAGCAAAATAATACAAGGTGTTATCTTGCCAATACAGGCGCCATCGGTGAGCATGAACAAAAGGTCGGCCTGCGGCAATCCCTGGCCGCTTACAATGATCTGCTCCGGGGACAACTTCGTTTCAGCGTTGAGCCGGATCACCTCGGTTACCACTTTCCCATAAAATGTGACCGCGCCAATCTGGATCTCATGAACGCCTGTAATTTATTTGATGATAAGACCATTCTGGAGAAAAAAACCACGGATTTTTTCAGAGGACGTCAGCAGTATCTGGAAGAGTTTGAAGGAAGATACGGCAGAATCCCAGAGCATATCAGGGAGTCGCTGCCTTATAGATACAAGGGACTTCCCTCTGGAGAAGAGGGGGAAACCGAATAACATGAGAATGATAAAACCTCCGGATTCCCGCCTCCGCAGAGTGATACAACTACTTCATATTACTTAACATTTATCAAAATAGCGGGGATAGGGGCAACTTCAGTCGCCCGACAGTGAAGGGAATGTAAATAATGAAAAATTACAAAATAAAATGTCTTCTGCTTTCGAGGTGCTGTATTGGAACCGACTCCACTGGATGTTATCATTTTAAATTTTTGGGTCTTCTCCCATTTAGTTGGAAAAAGCCTGGTAGATTTTAAGAGTGAAGTATCGTAAATCATGGAAGCCGTACGCCTTACGTTTGATAACTTTGATTTTGTTATTCACCCCTTCCAGCTTACCGTTATGGATAGGGTATCGCAGTGGCTTCGGTTATCGTTACCCTGCCCACTGGTGATGGCGGACGTTCTACTGGGCAGTTCGTGAATCAGGGATGAGAGGAGCTTCGCTGGCGAAACGATTCGAAATGAGCCGGCCGGGAGCCGTCTATGCGGTGAATAAAGGGGAAAAGACAGCCAGAAAGAGGAACTATCGATTGCTCGAATGGACGTCCCCATCTCCATCCAAAAATCGCAAAGTCTATTTTGGTCGGGGCGGCAGGATTTGAACCTGCGACTCCCTGCTCCCAAAGCAGGTGCGCTGCCAGGCTGCGCCACGCCCCGTGTGTGGAAAAATTTCGAGTTGGCACTTTTTAGATCATCTGACTTTTTCCCGCAAGCTTTTTTTGAGTTTGGCAAAGGCCAGCGCCCTGTGGCTGACACTGTTTTTAATTTCCTGAGAAAGTTCAGCCGCCGTTACGCCAAACTCAGGCGCCACAAATACCGGATCATATCCAAATCCCTTGTCCCCGGCAGGCTCATACCCTACCCTTCCCCGCCACTTTCCCTCAAATGATTCAAAGCGTCCATCAGGTTTGTGGAGAATTAGCGCGCATCTGAAGGTGGCCCCCCTCTCATTTAAAGGAACTTCTTTCAATTCCATTAAAAGTTTTTCAATATTACTCTCATCCGTTGCATCTGGACCTGAATATCTTGAAGAGAACACCCCTGGCTTTCCACCTAAAAAATCAATCTCGATACCGGAATCATCCGCAATAACAATCTCCCCTGTATGAGCTGAGACAACTCTCGCCTTTTTCAGGGCATTGTCCAGAAATGTCTCTCCATCCTCCACAATTTCAGGTAGATTCGGATAGTCACTGAGAGAAAAGAGACTAACGTCAATTCCCTCAAGCATTGCTTTAAGTTCTCTCAGTTTCCCCTTGTTTTTTGTGGCAAATACTATCTTTGTCAGGTCAAGTCTCCTAACCCGGACAAGCCGGAAATTGGAAATATCAAAATAGAAAATTTAAAAGTAAAATTAAGGAGATTGTACAATGCGATGATATCTCAAAAAAACT
>Ga0209121_10003999_pt1 | contig 13942 bp, 17 predicted proteins | sample Cruoilmetagenom3_FD_187292 | JGI IMG/M metagenome (GOLD analysis project Ga0209121, IMG submission 187292) | Oil polluted marine microbial communities from Coal Oil Point, Santa Barbara, California, USA - Sample 3 (SPAdes) (version 2) | ecosystem: Environmental > Aquatic > Marine > Oil seeps ...
ATTTTTTTAATTTTTTATTTACAAATGAAGATTTAAATATTATACTATTAATGAAAATGATTATCATTGTCAAATTGGATCTTATTATCAATAAAAAATGAACATGCCTACATCTTATAAATGGAGACCTAGATTCCGAAAGCATGTTTCTCGTTGGACTTTGGCTCGCGATGCAATTCTGAAGCTCTTGAGTAGAACTTCAAAACATATGAGTGCAAAAGAGATATACAAAACTCTGCTTAAGGCCTATCCGGGAATTGGACTGAGTACAGTTTACCGCACTTTGGATTTTTTGTCCCAGATGGATTTTGTTAACAAGCTAGATATCGGTGATGGTCAGAGCCGCTATGAATTCAGGTCGGGTGAAAGAGACGAACATCATCACCACCTTATCTGTACTAACTGTGGAAAAATCATTGATTACAGCGATTTTTTAGACGTAGAACTGGACTTAGTAAGAAGGATGGAAAAGAATTTAGCTAAAAAATATGATTTTATAATTCAAAATCACAATATTGATTTCTACGGATTATGTAAAAATTGCCAATAAACAACGCAATCAGGGGTCAGCCAGAGCCTGATGTCCATTGTGCTCAATTGGCAGAAGAAACAATGGGGCGCGCTTTGACTGACTGGTTCTCCAAGGAGAAATCTTTATCTATCTTGGCATAAAAAATTAGCAATGTCTGTATTGGTTGATAGTGAAAAATGTAAGTGCTGTGGCATTTGCGTCTCTCTATGTCCAGTCCAGGCGATATCAATCATACAGAATAAAGCCTTTATCAACCAAAACAGCTGCAATGAGTGTCTTCAATGTATAAGCGAATGTCCAGCGGATGCCATCTATCAAACCCTGGAGAAAGAAATCTCCGTTACAAGAAGTCAGGATTCAGAGCATTATCCTCTCCATCGTATCTCTCCTCAATCCAGCCAAATCTTGGGGAGTTATAATTATAAAAGAGAACCAAGAGTATTTAATAGGAATGAAGGATTATTAGATAGAATAAAAGAAGTTGCAAACAGCTTTTTTCAAATTGATTCATCCTTTGGCCGAAGAAAAAAAGGAGGAAGAGGGAAACACATAGGGTATGGAAGAGGATACAGAGGAGGCAGAGTCAAGCATTGAATAATCCAGGCTAATTATTATTGAGCTGAAGAGACGGTGCATGAGAAATGGCCTAAATTCATAAAAATGGCGCCATTGGTATTTCAGGAATGGATATGAACAACGATGTTAAAACTTGGCTGGAAACAGATGGCGTGGAATTTTTAAAGACTATCGGTATGAAAGAGGATCAAACTGTATTGGACTTTGGTTGTGGAAAAGGTCATTATTCAATTCCAGCGGCAAAAGTTGTAGGAGAAAAAGGCAGAATATATGCCTTAGATAAAAACATAGAAGCTTTAAATCAACTGGTCGATTTAATGCAAAAGAACAGGTTAAAAAATATAGAAATTATAAAACAAAAATCAAAAATCTTATTGGAAAATAATTTTTTGGATTTCATTCTGTGTTACGATGTTGTCCATTATGTAAAAGACAGGAAGATCCTTTATCATGAATTCCATAAGATTTTGAGGCCAAAAGGGATTTTATCTCTTTATCCTAAACATTACAAAAATGACTATCCTTTAATGGAAATAGCTCATATGAAATTGGAGGCTATTATAAAGGAAGTCGAAGAAACAGGATTTTCTTTACAGGATAAATTTTTAAAAAGGCTTATTCACGATGATTGTTATAATGAGGGATATATACTGAATTTTAGAAAGGATTGATCATGGAAATTTCTCAATGGGTAAGAGAACTTAAGATGGAACGAAAGCAAAAGGGCATTTTTTTGCAGAACATTTTCAGTCTCCGATTCCTCATAATTACTGAGCAGAGAGAGGAATGGACGCAATTTCTTAGCCAGGTATATTTATAGGAGAGGGAAGCAGATGGACCGTTATTATCCAGAATCAAAAGTTGAGACGAATGGATTTACGGCAGCGCACTACGATGCCTTACTGGATTTTGCGACTTTTGGCAGATATGCCTCATTTATAGAAAAAGCCATTAGATTGATGGAAATTGAACCTGCAGATGAAATTCTTGATTTAGGAGCAGGCACGGGCAGGAACGCGTGTTTAATGGCGAAATATCTTTCGAAAAAAGGGAGATTAATTGGGGTTGACATTTCCCAAAGGATGATTTCCCAGTTTAAGAGGAAGTGCGCCAATTTCCCCAATGCCAAAATTATCCACGCAAGGGTTGACAAATCGTTGCCTTTTAAAGAAGAGTTTGACAAGGTTTTTATTTCTTTTGTGCTCCATGGATTTCCACAGAATATTAGAGAAGTCATTATAAAGGATATCTTTGATGTGCTAAAGATTGATGGGAGTTTATTTATTTTAGATTATAATGAGTTTTCTTACAATGAGATGCCTTTTTATTTGAGGATTCCTTTTAAACTTCTAGAATGCCCTTATGCTTTTGATTTTATTGAACGAGATTGGAAGCAGATACTGATAAATGATAATTTTTCTGACTTTGAAGAGTTTTTCCTCTTCAAGGATTATGTAAGATTATTGAAAGCCGAAAAATTGGATGTCAATAAAGAAAAGCGTGTATTAATTGCCATTCCAACCGATGATGGAATAAATATCTTTCCCAAAATGCTTGGTATGGCAAAATATATGTTTATTTACGAAGTTGAAAAAGGAGCGAAATTTAGACGCATTGAAAAAAGAAACAATCCCTATGCAACCACTATGCAGCATTTAAAGACCTTTGATGTGTACGAATTGCTTCGTGATTGTACGATCATTATATCTGCTAATATCGGTAAAAAGGGAATAGAAAGATTGCGGGAAAGAGGCATGGAAATATTTTTTAGAAAGGGGAATATACAAGAAGCGTTAATCAATGTCATTGAGAAAGAAAAATGTTATCAAAAAAATTAATAGATAAATTAAATCGAGCAGTTGAATTGATAAAAAATTCATTTCCTACTACAGCATTTACAGGTGGGGGAGTTTTTGTAAAGAGTGGCATTCCGCCTTTTCGTGGTAAAAATGGCTTATGGAGCAAAATTGATCCTGTTTTTTCAGATACCGGTTATTTTTACAAATATCCTGAGAAATCCTGGCGGCTTATTAAAGATATTTTTTATGACTCTTTTGGTGAAGCTAAACCAAATAGAGCGCATTATTTCCTTACTGTATTGGAAAACCTCATGTTAAATTTAAGGAGGCGTTAAAATGCCTTGGATTAATGCAGAAGATTGTAATGGTTGTGGAATTTGCGTGGAGGAATGTCCTGTAAATACAATCGTGATGAAAGATGAAAAAGCAGAAATAAACATGGAAGAGTGTATTCGTTGTGGTCTTTGTCATGGTGTGTGTCCACAGGATGCTGTAAAACATGACAGCGAGAAAATACCTGAGATTATAGATTTTAACGTGGAAATGTCAAAGAAATTCATGGAACTTTGTGTAAGATATCTTGGCAATGAAAAAGAAGGAAAAAAATGCCTTAAGAGGATGATAAAGCATTTTAATAGTGAAAAGATTATTGCAGAAAAGACATTGGAGAAACTTGAGAGATTAAAAAATGGTTAATCTTTATCTTAAAGAGAGGTTAGGCTGAAGTTTGTCGATCGAGATGGAGGCAAATACAATGATTGAATGGATAGAAAATCCTGAATATGTTGATCAAGTGCAAAAGAAAAATAAGAATTTTTTAATTCTGTTTTTTTATGCCGGGTTTTCTTCTCCAGCAAAACGGGCTCTGGCTGAAGTTGAACAATTCAGTGAAGAAAACGAAGAGGTGCCTGTTTATATTGTTGATGTAGAAAAAGTAAGAGGAGTGCACAAACTGTTTGGAGTAAGAAATGTTCCCACGGTAGTGGCACTTCAGAAAAGCAAAGTGACTCAAAAAATTGAAGGCGTTCAAAGCGCCCAGTTTTATGCTCGGTTTTTTGCTGGAGTACATTCTCCACATCATAAACCCGGCACAAAGACAGTTTCTCATAGAGTGATTGTGTACAGCGGGCCAGGTTGTCCCGCGTGTGGGACTGCGAAGGCGTACCTGCGGCGTCGGGGTATAACGTTTAGAGAAATCGACATATCCCGTAACCAACATGCTGCCGAAAGTTTAGTCAGGCGCAGCGGACAGATGGCTGTGCCTCAAATTGATATTAATGGACATTTAATAGTTGGTTTTGACCGACTAAAGATCGATCAATTTCTTTCAACTTAAATAAGAGGTGAAATATGAACTTAAAACCAATTAACGGGCATATTTTAGTAAAACCTGTAGAGGTTAGAGAGAAAACATCTGGAGGTATATATATTCCTGATACTGCAAAAGAAAAGCTTCATGAAGCAGAAATCATTGCCATAGCAAAAGATGCAACTGATGAAGTTGCAATTGGTGATCGAGTAATTTATAAGGAATTTGGGGGTAAAGAGGTAAAATTCGAAGGGGAGAGTTATGTTCTGCTTACTGAGGATGATCTTCTGGCGAAATATGAAGCAGTAGATGAAATTCCTGAATAAAATCAATAAAGAAGTTTGATGAAGCAGAGGAGTCATCTTGGATCATGCTTGAGAAAATCAAAATCCCAAGTTTTGCCCGATATTTGAATCGGGTATATGTAAAGATGCGGGGAAAATGTGATGATACCTAAAACCGTAAAGATAAAAGCGATCGGGGAAATACTCACTGAACTCAAGAGGCATGCTCCGTTCACGGCTTTTGGAGCAATCACGGGCACTACCATACTTTTAATAATTATTTTTACTGATGCTTTATCCAAGGTTTTTGAAGTTTCATCCGTCATTTTTTACATCTTGCATCCAACCCACATCATCTTAAGCGCAATTGTGACCACAGCGATTTACAAGCTGCATAAACATAAGTTCAATTTTTTATGGGGAATTCTAATTGGTTATGTTGGCTCGATTGGGATAGCAACGTTGAGTGATTCGATCATTCCCTATCTTGGAGAGTTAATACTTGATCTCCCTCACAAAGGTGTTCATATAGGTTTCATTGAAGAGCCTTGGCTAACAAATTCTGCAGCATTCGTGGGTATTGCCATTGCTTTTTTAAGACCTATGACCAAATTTCCACATTCCGGACATGTATTAATCAGCACCTGGGCATCGTTATTTCATATCATCATGGCCTTAGGGCAAACAATAAATCTGATTACAATTATTGCTATCTTTATGTTCTTATTCTTAGCTGTTTGGCTTCCTTGTTGCTTGAGTGATATCATTTTTCCTCTTTTATTCGTTCCGCCAGTAAAGGGGAAAGCACCACGGGAGCTTAAGACGGCCAACTTCAAGACAGGAAAAAATTAGATCACTTTTTAGAAAGGATGGTTAACTTAATGTAAAAAAGAAATTTGTCGGGGATGTTCTTCCGTTAATTAGGAGATGTTTTCATCTAATATCCCTCCGGATTGATAGCTGCTTTACCGCCGTCCGATACAATACGGCTCATTTCCATGGCCATTCCAATCCTATCACAAATAAATTTACAAAGAGAAAAAAATCACCGGAGCAGAGCAGAAGAGTGGAGAAAAAAAAGATTATGGCAGCCTAGATAAGCATTAAACTTCTCTAAGGTAAATTTCAGTGTCGAAAAGACAACCAGGCAGGTAGAGACATCAATAATTTTAGCGAATGGAAGGGAAAGAATAGGTTTTAGAAATTATAGAGTAGGAGGTTAAAATGGAACATCAAGATGCAATTGTGATTGGCGCAGGACCAGCGGGACTTGCTGCAGGTTTCTATTTATCTCATTATGGCTTTGACACGATAATTTTTGAAGAAAAAATTGCAGGAGGATATGCGGCTGAGATTCCTTTCATTGAGAACTATCCTGGTTGTTTTGAGGGAATCAGCGGGAAAGACCTCGTTGATAAAATGCTCCGGCAGTGTAAAAAAACCGGGGCAGAAATTCGTCAGTTTGAAAGAGTGATTGGATTGGATTTTAAAGACAAGACGCCTATTGTAAAGACAGAGAAATCTGATTACTCGACTGAGGCGGTCATTATTGCTGCAGGAAGATATCCTGGAGAACTTGGAATTCCCGGCGAGAGTCAATTCCGGGGTAAAGGTGTCAGTCATTGTGCGGTATGCGATGGGGCCTTTTTTAAAGAAAAGAGAGTCATCGTGGTCGGAGAGGACAGACGGGCGGCAGAAGTTGCCATCTTTCTTTCTAAATTAACCTCTCTCGTGAAACTGGTTTGTGGGAAAGAGAAATTATGCGCAGAGAAGAATCTCGTGGAGGATCTTGAAAAACAGGGAATCGAAATTCTTGGTGATACGGAACTTAAAGAGATCAAAGGGGACATTAAAGTCAAGAGTGTTGTTTTAGTCGGCAAGGCAACTGGGGACACCAAAGAAATTGAGACGGATGGGATATTTCTCCAGTTAGAAGGTGTTCCTAACAGTCAGATAGCAAGAGAATCTGGGATAATGGTCGATAAGGATGGCTATATTCTCGTCGATGATAAAGGGAGGACAAACATTGATCGCGTATATGCTGTTGGCGACATAACTGCTTCGCCAACAAAGCTGGTTGTGACAGCAGCGGCACAAGCTGCCACTGCTGCTTTGGATGTATTAGAAGCGTATTAGTAAACGCCGTTAAAACAGAAGACAATTGCGTTATTGAAATTTCCAAAAAAGAAATGAACACTGAGAAAGAAAAACGAATCGGTGTTTTTATATGTCACTGTGGAAAAAATATTGCTGGAGGCTTAAATATAAAAGTTTTAGTTGAAAGTTCAAAACAAATACAGGGAGTGGCGTATGTTGTGGATAATAAGTTTTCCTGTTCTGAAGACGGTCAGGTGGATATCAAAAAAACTATTCAAGATCAAAAATTGGACAGAGTGGTTGTGGCTGCCTGCGATCCCTCTTTGCATCTCATGACTTTTCAGCGATGCGGAGAAAATGCAGGAATAGAGCCACAGTTTGTAGATTTAATTGACATCAGAAAGTGGACGATGCACGGAAGCCCGCACAAGGTCGCCCCAGAACAAGCGCTTGAAAAATCAAAGAAGCTGATTGAGTTAGCCGTAAAGAGGATGAGACTGAAACGATTAATTCCTTTGGTTGAAGTCAAAGTGGAACAGTCAGTTTTGGTGATAGGCGGAGGAGTAGCTGGCCTGGAAGCAGGATTGGATTTAGCAGATAAAGGCTACAAAGTTCATATCGTGGAGAGGCTGCCTACTATTGGGGGGAAGATGGCACTGCTCTACAAAGTTTTTCCTACAAACGATTGTGCTCCCTGCATATTGGCTCCTAAAACAGCATACGCCAATATACATCCTAATATTACTCTGTTAACAAATTCGGAAGTTAACAATGTGGGGGGTTATATAGGTAACTTCAATGTCGAGGTTATTCAAAGACCTCGTTATATTGATACAACAAAGTGTACTGGCTGCGGAGAGTGTGTGGAGAAATGTCCTGTTAAGGTAAAGGATGATGTATTCTCCGCGGGAATGGGACAACGGAAAGCAGTATATATTCCTTATGACCAGGCAATCCCTAAAAAGGCTGTTATTGATGCCCAAAACTGCCTTTATTTTAGGAAAGGTGTATGCCGATTATGTGAAAAGCAATGCCCCACGGATGCTATTGATTTTGAGCAACAAGCGAAGACAATAGCCATGAAAGTCGGTGCAATCATTGTTGCTACAGGTTTCGATGAATATGATCCTACAGAAAAAAGTGAATATGGCTACGGACGCTATAACAATGTTATTACCCAATTTCAATTAGCCAGGCTTTTGGACATTGATGGCCCAACAAAGGGTCAACTTTTAAGACCAACCGATGGTAAAGAGCCAAAAAGAATTGTCATGATTCAATGCGTGGGTTCACGGGATAAGAACACAAATGATTACTGTTCCAATATCTGCTGTATGTATGCGTTAAAGCATGCGCAGATTATTAAGGAGATGGTTTTACCTGAAGCTGAGATCTATATTTGCTTTATAGATATGAGGACTGTGGGTAAAGGTTTTGAGAAGTATTACCGAAGGACCAGAGAAATTGGGATTAATTTCATTCGGGGAAGACCAAGCGAGATTATCGAAGAATCTGATACAAAGAATCTTCTTATAAGAGTGGAAGACCCTGATATCGGCCATCTCTTAGAAATAAAAGCAGACTTAGTTGTCCTGTCCTGCGCCACCATCCCCTCTTCAGGCACCGGGCAGCTTTCGCAGGTTCTTGGGATAGCACTGGATGAGGACGGCTTTTTTAAAGAAATGCATCCTAAGCTTCGTCCTGTGGAAACAAATGTTCGGGGGATTTATATCTGTGGTGCTGCCCAAGGGCCTAAAGATATTCCTGATTCAATCGTCCAGGCAAGGGCAGCCGCCTCCTTTGCGGATGGTGAGCTAAGGAAAGCCAAGATAAAGCTTCCTGAATTTATAGTGAAAGCAAGTAAATTAAACAAAGGAGTTTGATGGACTATGAAAGAAGTTTATGTGGAAGAATTTATGTCTCCAGGATGTGTGGGATGTCCTGCAGTCAAAGAGATGCTTGAGGAGTTATCTAGTGAATTCGGAGATAAGTTAACAGTTGAAGAAGTTGATATCACTGTTGATACAACAAGAGCAGCCCAATATGGGGTAATGTCAGTTCCAGCTATCGCTATTAACGGTATCCTTAAATTTGTTGATGTTCCCAGGAAAGAAAAATTAAGGGAAGCCATTTTAGAGGAGCTTGAGAGGTAAAAATAGGATGAAACAGGATAAAAACCGGGGAGGACCCATTCGAGTCGAAGAACTTGATCCGAATTTTCGATCAGAAGTTATGAAACATGGAGAAGCGCAGGAATTAAATGCCTGCTTTGCCTGTGGGATCTGTACTGCCGGATGCCCTGTTCATGAAATTTTTCCTGAGTACAGCCCCAGAAAATTGGCAAAAATGGTGAAACTGGGAATGAGAAAAGACGTATTGAGCTGCCCGTATATTTGGGATTGTGTGACCTGTCATAATTGTGAGCAGCGATGCCCCCAGAATGTGAAGTTCTTTAATATATTAAATGTGTTGAAAAACATGGCCGCAGAAGAAGGCTATGCCCCTAATCCATGGGTTGAACAAACTAAACAGATTATTAAAACAGGGCTTGTATTTCCTACGGATGAAGCACTATTTGAAAAGAGAAGATCTTTTTCTCTTCCTGATTTAAAATTAGATGGATCAAAAGTCAAAAAAATAATTAAATTAACAGGTATTGATAAGATTAAGTCTCAAACAAAAGGTTGAAATGAAGCGCTACGCATTATTTTTAGGTTGTACAACCCCGACTCAGGTAATTCAATATGAACTCTCCTCTCGGTGGGTGTGTAAGCAGTTGGGGATTGAGATGGTGGATATTGAAGATTTCGTCTGCTGTGGAATCAATCAGGTCAATTTAAGTCAAGAAGCCGGATTACTGTTAGCAGCCATGAATTTAGCACTTGCTGAAAAAAGAGGACTAGATATTCTTACCCTATGTGCTGCTTGTACCGGACATTTAGCAGAGTCCGTGGAAAGATTAAAGAATCAGGAGACAAGAGACAGAGTAAATAATAAATTGAGAAAAATGGGTTTAGAGTATAAGGGTGAAGCGAAAGTGAAACATATTTCAAGAGTTTTGTACGAGGATGTAGGTATTGATAGAATAAAAGAAAAAATAAAAATAGATTTATCAAACCTTCGAGCCGCTCCTCATTACGGATGTCATTATCTGAAACCGGAATCTGCGTTTAATGGATTTGATGATCCTGACAACCCTAAAACTCTTCATAAACTAATTTCCGCAACAGGAGCCTTTCCTCTTCAATATGAAACGCTTAATTTATGCTGTGGAGGGAAGAGTTTCCCTGTTTCCAGGGAGGTGGTTTTTTATCTCGTGCAAAAAAAGCTTGATAATTTAATGAACAGAAACATAGACTGCATGGTTGTTCAGTGCCAAACTTGCTATCTTATGTATAGCGATCAACAAGAAGAGATCAATAAACAGCTTAAGAAACGATACAATATTCCAGTGCTTCTTTATCCTCAACTTCTTGGGTTGGCTTTAGGCGGGGATCCGAAAAATGAGCTGGGACTGGATTTAAACACAATCTCTTTGAATCGTCTGCTTGCTAAAGCGGGAATAAACAGGAGGATTTGAAGAGAGAGGCATTGATTATGAAAACATGAAAGGAGAGAATGAAAAATGATAATTGATTCCCGATCAAGAGAATTCTTGGAGAAAAAATATATTCAGGAACTGAAAGATGAGGTGGACATAAAGGTTTTCACTCGAGACATCATTATCGGAAATGAAAACCCTCAATATGCCCAATTTAATAAAGAACTGATAAAAGAGCTTTCTCAAATAAATGATAAAATAAAAGTAGAATATTTAAGCCTTGGAGATGAAGCAACAAAAGAGTTGGATTTATCCTTTTCTCCCACTATTGTCATCGGTAAGAGTAACGGTTATTCCATTCAATACTGGGGAGTCCCTGCCGGTCAGATAGCAAGTTCAATCTTTGAAACAATATCTCTTGTTTCTCAAAAGAAAAGTGGTCTCAATAAATCTTTAAAAGAGAAATTGAAAAGCATAGATAAAGATGTGCTGATAGAAACTTATTTCAACTTAGACTCTCCTGCATCCCTTCAGGCGGTTCTTTTAAGCAATAGAACAGCAATTGAGTTACCGGGTCGAGTGATTAGCCGTTCTATAGAAGCAGAAGAAGCCATGGAGAGGGCAAAAATTTTCAACATAATGACTCTGCCGTCAGTTTTAATCAATGAAAATCAAGACTCCTTAATATCTGGGCTTATTTCGGAGGAAAAACTGATCTATCAACTTATCCTTCATGGCTCCTCAAATAAAGAGGCCATTTTAGCCCAAATGGAAGAAGAGGAGAAGAAAAAGAGAATGCTTATGGATGATCCAGATTATCCTGTGATTTTAACCACCTCTAACTTTAACGAGGCAGTAGAGAAATATTCCGTTTTGGTGGTCGATTGTTGGGCAGAATGGTGTTCTCCTTGTCTTATGGTTCATCCGATAATTGAAAATTTGGCTAAAAAATACAAAGGGGAGATAGTATTTGCGAAATTGGACATAGATCAGAACAAAGAAATCGCCGAACGTTTTGGCATCATGTCTATTCCAACCCTTTTGGTGTTTATAAATGGGCAGAATGTCGATTCTATCATTGGTGCTATGCCCCAAAATGTATTAGAGGAAAAAATCCGAAATTATTTAAAATTAGAAAGGTTATAAGTATTAGAATTTACCGATTCAACAGCCGAGAATAATTATTCTTTTTGTTAAGGACTTAGGATTTGGTTCAATGAATTTGTGTCCGTATTTTTGGTTACTCAGAAAATGAGTGAAAGATTGATGCCATTCAACAAATCAGAAATAAATAAAGGAAGGAAGCAAATGATAACGAAAATAGCTATTTCAAGCGGAAAAGGTGGAACTGGCAAGACATTTATTGCCACCAACATCGCAGCTATTCTTGCAGAGAAAGGAGAGGAGGTTCGATATCTTGATTGTGATGTGGAAGAACCAAACGGCCATCTTTTTCTAAAGCCACAGATTGATGAGGAAGAGGATGTAATGATTTTGTCTCCAGTCAGAGTTGATGAGGAAAAATGTATTCACTGTGGTGATTGTGCTGAAGCCTGTCACTACAATGCGATTGCGGTGATAAAGGAGAAGGTTTTGTTTTTTAAGGAGCTGTGCCATGCCTGTGGAGCATGTCAAGTGGTTTGTCCTACAGATGCAATTATTGAGGAAGATAAAAAAATTGGTGTTTTAAGACACGGTAAAAGCGGCCCTATATTTTTTCACTATGCACTTCTTGAAACTGCAGAAGGAGGTATGTCTCCCAGGCTAGTGAAAAAGGTAAAGCATCATATGGGGGAAGGAATCAACATCCTTGATTCTCCTCCCGGAACGGCTTGCCCTGTTGTGGAAACAGTTAAAGATGTCAATTTATGTGTTCTGGTGACTGATCCCACTCCGTTTGGTATCAACGATTTAAAATTAGCAGTGGACATGTCTCGGGAAGTGGGACAGGAACCTGTGGTTATAGTGAACCGGGCTGAATACAGGAATGATGATTTAAAAGAATATTTGAGGAGCGAAAAATTAGAGATAGTGGGAGAGATCCCCGATGATCGAAAGGTAGCAGAAATCTATTCTGTAGGGGATATTGTTGTTGAGAAACTTCCCCAGTACAAAGAGCTTTTTGAAAAAATAGCCACTAAGATAATAAAAGCAAGTAAGGAGAAGAGAGTTGTTAGAAAAACGAAAACGAAGGAAATTAATAAAGTAAAAAAGAAAATTGAAGCTAAACAGTACGGAACCCCGGCAATAGAAAAACCCAAAGAGATTGTGGTCATAAGCGGGAAAGGGGGGACAGGCAAAACTTCTATAGTTGCCTCCTTCGCTGCTTTGACTAAGCAAACCGTCATTTCTGACTGCGATGTTGATGCAGCGGATTTACATCTTATCTTAAAACCTCAAATTAAGGAAAGAGGGTTTTTTAGCGGTAGTGTAGTTGCTGAGATAGAACAGGAAAAGTGTACTGCATGTGGAAAGTGTAAAGAAAAATGTCGATTCTTGGCAATCAGGGAGGAAACTTCTCAAAATAGGTCCCATTTTTATATTGACCAGTTAGCGTGTGAAGGCTGCGGAGTTTGTTATCTTGTATGTGAAGATAAAGCTGTAAAAATTGAAGATTCTGTGAACGGAGAATGGTTTATTTCAGAGACAAGACATGGTCCAATGAGCCATGCCAAACTGGGGATCGCTGAAGAAAACTCAGGAAGATTGGTGACTTTGGTTAGGAATAAACAAAACCAAATTGCTCAAGAAGCAATGATAAGTAAGGCAATCATAGATGGTTCTCCTGGAACAGGCTGTCCAGTGATTGCTTCTTTAACTGGTTCGACCTATGCCTTAGTTGTTACAGAACCCACTGTATCGGGCATTCATGATCTCGATCGTATTTTAAAAGTCATAGAACATTTTAAAATTCCGTCAGGGGTTGTGGTGAATAAATACGATTTAAACACGGAGATGACGGACAAAATGAAGTTATTAATTCAGGATTACAACGCAGAATTTATAGGAGTGATACCGTATGATAAAAAAATTACGGATGCTCAAATGGAGGGACTTTCTGTGGTTGAATTTACTCAATCCTCTGTCACAAAAGCTATAGAAGATATCTGGGAGCGAGTTAAGCAGTTTATTTTGTAATAAAATGGATGAATCAACCTGCGAGAACATGACGATTGATTGTTTTAAATACAAATACTGACCCAGCCCCTATGGTCTGGATACTCTTTTCATGAATTACCCTTTGTAAGCTTGTTGTGATTTAAATATAATATTACCACTTGAGTAGTACAGAAAGTGGAAAAAAATGAATTATGAAGGGAAGGCTCTCACCATTGCAGGGTCCGATTCAGGCGGAGGGGCAGGTATACAGGCTGATTTAAAAACATTTCATTCTTTTAATGTCTTCGGAATGTTAGTGTTAACTTCTGTAACCGCGCAAAACACGAGAGGGGTATACGCTTGTCCATGATGTCCCTCCTGACATAGTTGGTGCCCAGATTGACGCGGTCATGGAAGACATTGGGGCCAACGGTGTAAAGACAGGGATGGTTTCCAGTAAGGAAATAATAGAAATCATAGCAGACAGAATCAAAAAACATCGAATAAAGCAGTTGGCGGTGGATCTTGTTATGGTAGCCAAGAGTGGTGACCGTCTTCTGAAGAAAGATGCAGAAACATCACTCGTTAAGGATCTTTTGCCTGTAACTTTTATCTTACTCCCTCCTGACTGTGGGGAAGAACGCCTCCTCATGTTTTCCTGCAAGACACGCGGGTTCTGTCCTTCCTGTCATGCCAAGCGAAGGG
>Ga0209121_10004000_pt1 | contig 13939 bp, 14 predicted proteins | sample Cruoilmetagenom3_FD_187292 | JGI IMG/M metagenome (GOLD analysis project Ga0209121, IMG submission 187292) | Oil polluted marine microbial communities from Coal Oil Point, Santa Barbara, California, USA - Sample 3 (SPAdes) (version 2) | ecosystem: Environmental > Aquatic > Marine > Oil seeps ...
GTTTCTCTTTGTGGTTTTACCCCTTTCACAGGCACGATTTTGATCAGGACACTGGCGTTTGCGAGAGGCCACAAGCCATGCAGAAGCTGCAGAGCAACTATGCCCTAACTGGTGGTGGTCAGATGCGGATTGTTTGCCTATCTGGCGCATATCGCAATTGCTTCACACAAGGATCATGGCAATGTCAAAGGTTACAAAAGACGCATTCGGTATCGCCGCAATCGTTGCGGCAACCGCACTGTTTATCGCTCTGCATTCCTGGATGTATGTCCAGTAATCCGACCCTTATGGCGTTTCGCGTAAAAGCTGAATCAGAGGTTTTGCCCCAAACGCCCACACCGTTCATATGTCGTGGCGCTCATAACTGCCCCGAACAATGCGCGGCCTGGAAAAAGAAAAGGTGCCCACAATGCGGGCACCTTTTTGGTTTATATGGGTCAGATTACCTACCCAGCAGAAGATCAGGCAGGAACAGCGCCAACTCGGGTATGAAGGTTGTCAGCAACAGCGTTGGCAACCAGGCAAACACGATAAAGATCAATGTTGGCCAAAGCATACGCGCAACCGGAACATCACAAACCTGCGCCCCGAGATACAGCAAGGGTGCAGTCGGGGGCGTGATGTTTGCCATGCCCAGATTCACACCGATCACAGCGGCAAAATGGATAGGGTCCATCCCAACGCTTTGTGCGATAGGCAACAGGATCGGGGTGGCCAGAAGCAGGCCCGAAATGTCGTCCATCAGCATCCCGATCAGGATCATCACAACGTTGATCATCAGCAGGATCACAATTGGATTTTCCGACACCGAATAGACCATTTGCTTGGCCAATGCCGGTGCGCCCTGAGCGATCAGGTTGTCGGATACGATCAAAACCATGAAGATCATTGCCATCACAACACCGATGGTCACACCGGATGTCTGGATGGTTGTCGCCAGAGTTTTCCAGGTCAGGCCACGATAAAAGTAAATCGCAATCGGGATCGCATAGACCACAGCGATGCCAGCGGCCTCGGTTGGGGTCATGATACCACCATAGATACCGCCCAGAATGATGATAGGCATCATCAAGGCCGGCCCGGCCAAACGCCCCTGCATTCCCAATGTGGGCAGGAATGGCGAGGGGCGATCTTTTAGTATGATATCATTATGTTTACGCAGCATGAATTGGTTGGTGATGATCAGCAAGCTGATCAGGATGATCGCCGGAATGACCGTAGACAAGAAGCATTTCAACACATGTTGTTGTGCAACCCAACCATACAGGATGTGCGATGAACTGGGCGGGATCAACAGGCCCAGAGGGCTTGCCGACACGATCAGTGCAGCCGATTGTCCGCGCGGATAGTTTGCAGTTTTCAGGTGTGGCATCATGATGCCGCCGATACAGGTCAAGGTCGCGTTGGCACTGCCTGAAATGGAGCCAAAGACCCCACACGCCAGAACCCCTGCCGCACTCAGACCACCTTTGATATGGCCGATAAACATCTCGGCCAATGACACAAGAGGGGCGGCGATCTTGCCTTTTTCCATGATGCCACCGGCAATCATAAACAGCGGAATAGCGAGCAAAACCAGCGAGCGGATACCCGTCGCCCCTGTTGGCAGATACCCCGAGATGGACTGGTCTCCAACAAGTGCGATGAAAATCAGAACCGACCCGAACGCCACATAGACGCTCACGCCAAGCAGCAACATCAAACAGACAATAAGCAGACTTCCGGTAATAATCATTGTGCAGCCCCCCCAACGGTATCAGATTTCAAGGGAAGACCGAGCCCTTTGCGAATATGTACATAGAGATATGCGGCTGAGAACATCGACATGAAGCCAAAGGCAACCATGATCGCAATGCGCCATGAAACAAATGGTATGCGCAACACCGGTGTCGCCCGCAAGCGAGGGAATGAGAAGTCATCAACCAGCGAAATATAGCAGGCGTAGACGATAAACAGGACCACAATCAGCTCAATCAACAAGACAGCGAACCCACGCCACCAGATAAGCCGAGGGTTTTGGATCACGATACTCAGAATGTCGGCGTTGATATGATACTGGCGTTCGGATGCCAGAACTGCACCGGCAAAAAAGCCCACGATGCTGATGGCCAAAAGCCATTCTTCATAGGCAAAAAGATCGCCCCCAAATCCGTATCTGATCACAACAACCAGTCCAAAAGTGAGCGCCATTACGGACCCGGAAATTGTCACGATGATCTTCATGACAACCAGCATCCAGTCCATTGGCACACCTATGAACCTTGGTAATTCATCGGTGATTTTTGACGGACCCTCGCGGCTTTCGTTGGCGACAATGATCGGCAGTTCTTCTTCGGTATTCGACATGTTCCCCCCCTCCATTTTTTGTCATTACAGAGCATAGCAAAAGGGCCGGCTGATGTGCCGGCCCTTTCATTTTGAACTATCACTTATTGTCCGCGAGCAGACGATCAATGATATCTTGTCCGACACTGTCGACCATCATGGGCCAGATCTTTTCCTGAATATGTGCAGCCATCGCGGCCTGATCTTCGTCATTCAGAGACAGGATGGTGTAACCACTCTCAACCAATTTCTCGCCGAACTTCGCGTCGTTCTCACGGTTGTAGGCGAAGAAATCATCAGAGGCTTTTGTCATAGCAGCTGTAAGTGCTGCGCGCTGTTCATCGTTCAACTTGTCGAGCGAGCGCTGCGACGCATAGAAGGTGGTCAGCTCTGAGATGGAATTATACTCAACAAAGTGGGTGCCAACATCAGATTTCGCAAAGATGGAGTAGGTCGCTGTCTTGGTGCAGCAGATCGCGCCATCAACGATGCCCGATTGGATCGCAGGGAAAATGTCACCCCAAGCCATAGTCGTTGCTTGATAGCCCAGTTCTTCAACCATCGATTTCACAACATTCGACGACCAAACACGAATGTTCATGCCTTTGTCTTCAAAGGTGTTCCAGTTGGTGGGCTCTTGGGTCGCTACAATACCAACAAAGCCTTCAGGGTTCTGAGCAATAACGCTTACGCCATACTCGTCAGTGATTTCCTGGAGGATCTTGTTGTACTCAGAATCCATGTTGCGCATGATGTTGTCCATGTCATCCCAGCCACCCACAAGGAACGGCATCGACAGGAATTCAAGACGTGGATCAGTGTCAGCATAGATAAAGGCCGCTGCCAGATCGATATTTCCGCGGGCAACATCTTCGAACAAAGCTTCGCCAGACCCCAGCTGGTTTGCCGGAAACAGCTCAATTGTCAGGCCAACATCCGCAGCCGCAACATCTGCTGCAACCTGCTCCATCATTTTTGTGCCTTGGTGATCAATTGGAAAAACGCCCGCAAAGCGCAGAGACATCTCTTCTGCAAGTGCGGCGGTCGACATCAAGGCGCTCAGTGCACCGATTGTCACGACCTTGGTGAATTTGGTGAAACTCATTTAGTTTTCTCCCTTTAGCTTTTCTCATTCGGTTCAAGATTGTTCCTGAACACGGCGTCGCTTGTGGCATTCAGCCGGACTAAGCAAACAAATCATGAATCGCAATTTGCTCGCTATTTCATTGTATTCGTTAGATAAATGCCCTCCTTGATTGGTTACATTCAAGATTTTTGTACATCAACATCTTCAAAACCCTTTAGAAAAGCGTGCAGGTTATCGCCCAGTTCCATGCACAGGTAACCGCCCTCCTGAACGATGACCGTGGGCAGCTGAAGCGCCGCCAGCATTGCGCCTATTTGTGAAAATCCAGGTGTTGAAACAGACAGGCCGCCAAAGGGGTCTCCCTCAAAGGCGTCAAGGCCAAGTGCGATCACAATGGCCCCCGGCGCAAAAGCACGGACATGCGCCAAGCCATCAGCAAGCCCTTTCATGAAGCCCTCATCTGAGGTGCCGCGGGGCAAGGGGATGTTCAGGTTATAGCCCTGCCCTGCGCCTTCTCCAATTTCATGGGCGTGCCCCCAGAAGAACGGATAAAACCGCGCCGGATCGGCGTGGATCGACAGGGTGAACACATCGTTGCGCTCATAGAAGATGCCTTGGGTGCCGTTGCCGTGGTGCAGGTCAACATCAATGATAGCAATCCTCTCATGTGACCCTCGCAGATATTGCGCGGCGATGGCTGAGTTGTTCAGATAGCAAAATCCCCCGGCCAGATCGGTAAAGCAATGATGCCCCGGCGGGCGGCACATCGCATATGCCGTGTGCTCGCCCTCCTCTATGGCCTTGGCCGCGGATACGGCGCAATTGGCCGACCAGCGCGCGGCCTCCCAGGTATGCTCGCCAATCGGGCAAGACATATCGGTCATGTGAAACCCCGCCTGCCCCACAGCGGACAACGGATAGCTGGCGGTGCGGCGATCCGGGTGGATATTTGGAAATATTTCCGGCGTTGCATCGGGGATGCGCTTCCACCGGGTGTGTACCGTGCTCAGGAATTTCACATAGGCAGGCGTGTGCACAGCCGCAATCGGCCCCAGGCCATGATCCTCAGGCGCGTGCACCTTATGCCCACCCGCCGCAACACCTGACAGCAGGCGCTCCATGCGCTCAGGCTTTTCAGGATTGGGCTGCATAATGCCATTCACCAAAAACCCACTGGGATAATGCTGGCTTTGCCGCTTTTGATCCGCAAAAACCTTCATTCTTTAAAACCCCACCTTATCAACGCCCTTAAGCGCCAGCATCGCGCGTGCTTCATCCGGGGTCGCAATCTCGTACCCCAGTTTTTCCAACACCGAGCGTATAACTGTGACCTGTTGGGCATTGCTGACAGCCAGTTCACCACGTTTGATCATCAGGCTATCTTCCAGCCCGACACGCACATTTCCGCCAAGGATCACGCTCATGGTGCCCAAGCTCATCTGTTGACGCCCCGCGGCCAGAACCGAAAACTGATAGCTGTCCCCCAACAGGCGATCAGCAGTTTCCTTCATATACATCAGGCTTTGTGGGCTGGCATCAATGCCCCCCAGAACGCCCATTACAAACTGCAAAAAGACCGGGGCCTGGATGCGGTTTTGGCGCAGATAAAACGCCACGGTCTGGATGTGCCCAACATCATAGCATTCAAACTCAAACCGCGCGCCGTCGGCATCGCCCAGCATGCTGAATATGGTTTCAATGTCATGAAACGTGTTTTTGAACACCGTGTCGCGGGTATTGTCGAGGAACGGTTCCTCCCAATCATGTTTCCAGTCGCTAAAGCGATCTTTCATCGGGAACAGGCCGAAGTTGATCGACCCCATATTCAGCGAACACATCTCAGGCGCCAACTCGGCAGGGGCGGATAGGCGTTGTTCTATTGTCATTTGTGAACTGCCCCCGGTGGTCAGGTTGATCACCGCATCAGTTGCGTCTTTGATCCGCGGCAGGAACTGGCGAAACACGTCGATGTCAGAGCTTGGCCGCCCGGTGTCCGGGTCTCGTGCATGCAGGTGCAAAACCGAGGCACCCGCCTGCGCGGCCTCAATCGCTGAGGTGGCGATCTCATCCGGGGTGACGGGCAGATACGGGCTCATGCTTGGGGTGTGGATCGAGCCAGTTACCGCGCAGGTGAGAATAATTTTATGCGACATCTTCAAGCCTCTAACCCGCATTCCCGGGCAAAAACCCCAAGACTGTCATCAAGAATATTCAGGATTTCATTGATCTGGGGTTCGGTCACAATCATCGGGGGGCAAATCAGGAAATGATCCCCCTCAACCCCACCACGGGTGCGGCGCGCATAGGTGATCAGATTGCGGTCATAGCAGATCTCTACAAACCGCTCATAGGCATTCAGGCCCTTGGGCAGGGGCGCCATTGTATCGCGGTCCGAGACCAGCTCAAACGCGGTTAGCAACCCTTTGCCGCGCACATCCCCAATAAAGCGGTGGCGGCCCATCAGCTCATCCAGCCCCGCCATCAGAACATCCCCCATTGAGCGCGCGTTTGCTATCAGATCAAGCCGATCAATTTCACCCAAAACCGCAAGACCGGCAGAGCAGGCCAGCGGATTACCCGCATAGGTGTGCCCATGGGCAAATCCGCCTGCTTTCAATACAGTTTCAACCATCCCTTCGTCGGCAATCATCGCCCCCAAGGGGGCATAGCCTGCGGCAAATCCCTTGGACACCGCCAAAAGGTCGGCTCGGATGTTCCAATGTTCAGACGCCATGAAGCGGCCAGTGCGTCCCACGCCTGACATGACCTCATCCATGATCAGCAAAACACCAAATTCGTCGCAAATCTCGCGCACGCGGGCGTAATAGCTATCTGGTGCCACCAGCGCCCCGGTTGACGCACCACCCACAGGTTCCATTGCAAAGGCCAACACGCTGTCAGGCCCTTGGGCGATGATCTCATCGCGCAACATTTCGGCGTATTTAAGCCCCCGGTCGTGATCCGACAGATTGTCGTGATCCAAATAGCAGGTGGGCGCCGGGATCTTTGGCATATCCTTGAACAGAGGCGCGAAGGCATCCTTTAGCGGGCCATATCCTGTTAACGCCAACGCGCCCAAAGTGGACCCGTGATATGACGGAAACCGCGAAATCACTTTCCAACGGCTTTCCTGCCCGGATGCAACGGCCCATTGCCGGGCAAATTTCACGCAGGATTCTACTGCTTCGGACCCACCTGAAACAAAGAATATTTTGCTCAGCCCATCCGGCATGCGATCCGCAATTTTGCTGGCCAGTTCCTCTGCTGCGCTGTTTTCAAAATGCAGCCGATACGCAAAGGTGACGCTGTCCATCTGTGCCTTCATCGCGGCCAGGACATTTGCGTTTGAGTGGCCAATATTGCTGACCATCGCGCCGGATGATCCGTCAATGTAACGCTGGCCGTTTTTTGCCCAGATATAAATTCCCTCAGCGCGTTCAACCTCGGGGCGGCGCGTGCGGTTCTGGTAAAACAGGTTTGAGGTTTTCATGAGTTGCTTTCTGAGGGGGCATTGGGGCAGCGCAGCCTTGGGGGCGTTGGTCCAACCTTGTGTTTGTTTATATCATAGTGCAAATAGATAACGTTTATGGTTGCCATTGGTGAAATCAATGAAGAACCCCATTGAGCTGGAAAAGCTGATCCGGGAATTGGATTGGAACCTGCTGCGCACCTTCATGTTTGTCGTGCAGGAAGGCAGCATTACGCTTGCCGCCAAACGCCTGATGCGGCGGCAGCCTTCTGTTAGTCAGGCATTGCAACGATTGGAAACGCGATTGGGGACGCAGCTGATTGATCGCAGCCCAACACATTTTCGCGTCACACCTGCGGGGCAAACGCTCTATCGGGAATGTCTGGAAATTTTTGGCAACCTTGTGCGCACCATTCAGACCACGCAGGGCACAAAAGATGTGGTGAGCGGCAAAATCAAGCTCGCTCTTCTCAGCAGGATCGAAAGCGATTTCTTTGACGAAGTTCTGTCTGATTTTCATCGCCAACACCCACAGGTCGATTTCGACATCGCAGTCATGTCAAGCAAAGCGGTACAGCAAGCAGTGCTGGAAAAGACCGTAAGCCTTGGGGTGTGCCTGATGCATGACGCGCACCCAAATTTGCAGCATGACATTCTCTATCGGTCTTACTTTGGTTTCTATTGCGGCCCTGGCCATCCATTGTTTGGCCAAAGCAACCTTAAGCTGGAGGACCTCTACGGCCATTCCTCGATCTCGTTCAGAACCGACCAGCTTTGGGATGCGCTGCGCCCGGTGGCATTGCTGCGCGCGCAGCACAAGCTGGACAACAAGGTGATTGGCTACACCTCCGACCTGGGCGAGGCACAACGGATGATCAGTGCCGGGATTGGATTTGGGCCGCTGCCGGTTCATGTGGCCGAGAGGTTTGTCAAACGCGGCAAGCTGTGGCGCCTGCCGCCTTATGAGAACACGCTGGTCATTGATATCCATTTGGTGCACCACAAAAGCGCCAGACTAAGCCGTGCCGAACTGGCCATCCTTGAAATGTTCACAAGCCGAATGAAATCTGTCCCCCTTGCTCAGCGCAGCTATAAGCCGGAAAAGATGGAATGAAGGTCACCTCAATCTCCCAAAGTGGGAAACCCGCCTCATGACACCACAAGACACCCTGACGTTGCTGGCTTGTCAGATTGAAGTTCCGTCAACCCCTAGCGCCGTTGAGCGCGACACGCATCTGGCAGATTATGGCGCTCTCTGAGACCTGCGGGGGGCCCAGATGCCGCGCAAGGTTCACTGCTCTGCGGCGTCTACGCTCAGGTGGTACAAATGCCAGGTGGCATGGCCCAGCAAAGGCAACACCACAAACAGCCCCAAAAACGCAGGTACCATCGACAAAAAGGTGATCACCGCAATGAACATCGCCCAGGCCAGCATTGGCCCCGGACTGTTGGTTACAGTTTGAAAGCTGGTGATCATCGCGGTGACGAAATCCACCTCGCGGTCCAAAAGAAGAGGCAGTGACATCACCGTGATCATATAGAGCAACATGGCGAACACCCCGCCAACAACCGTTCCAACGGCCAACATGCTTAGCCCTTCGGATGTTAAAAACACCTCTAACGAACTGGTCACATTGGTCATCTTTGAAAGGCCCAGAAACAGCGCAAAGATCATATGCGCAATAAAGAACCAGAACAAGAATACCATAATAATGATGGCGCAGATCGAAGGCAGTTGGCGGCGGCGCTGATAGGCGATGACCCCCAGAATGCCGTGCCACTCCAAAGGCCACTCCATTTGAAACCGGTGGCTGATTTCATAAAACCCCACGGCGGCAAATGGCCCGATCAGAGGAAAGCCCATGGCCGCCAACACCAGCCAATAGGTCTCGCCGGTGCGCCAGGTGATCCATAGCATTACCCAGCCCAGCACCACATATACCCCGGCAAACAGCATCGCATAGCCCGGTGCGCGGCGCATGTCGGCCCAGCCCCGGCGCAGGGCTTCGCCCAGCATGGGGAACTGGATGCGCCCCATGGCAGGCACGCCGTGGTCTCGCTCTCGCGGCTCCTTCATCTTAGTCCTCCAACTTCGGTGGGTGATTGTCAGGCCACAGGGTGGCGCGGTGATAGGCTTCGGCCAGGCCCAGCAATGCGCGGTCCCCGCCGTGGCGCCCGATCAGTTGCACCCCCATGGGCAATCCGCTGGCGCCAAACCCTGCGGGCACGGCAATGGCGGGCAGGCCAATCAGGCTGACCGGGATGACACATTCCATCCAGCGGTGATAGGTGTCCATCGCCACACCAGCCACCTCGCGTGGCCATGTCTGATCCACCGGAAAGGGCCAGACCTGTGCTGTGGGCACGGCCAGTGCATCATAAGTGTCAAACAGCCCGGCCGCGCGGCGATACCAATCGGAGCGGATAACACTGGCGCGCTGCACATCTGTGGCGCTCAGGGCCTGGCCGGTTTCGGCCTCCCAGATCGCCTCGGGTTTCAATTGACCACGGGTTTGCGGGTTGTCCATCAATGGCGCCAAACTGGCGGCATTGCACCAGGCGCGCAATGTCACCCAAGACTGCCACAAGGCATCGCGTGAGAACGGCGCAGGCAAGGTATCAACTTCGGCCCCCTGCCCGGCCAACACATTCAGCGCCCCCGAGCACACATCCAGAATGCCATCTTCATAAGGCAAGGCAGCGCCCCAATCCCCCAGCCAGCCGATGCGTTTGCCCTTCACCTGCGGCGTGACAGTACCCATCGCCCCGTAGGGCATGGGGTTGGGTGTGCGTGGGTCTGGTCCGCTCATCACATCCAGTTGCAAGGCCAGATCAGCGGGACAGCGCGCCATCGGCCCGTTGGTGGACAGTTGATGCAGATAGGCATCCCCCTCAGGCACGGGCGGCACCCTGCCCCAGCTGGGGCGCATGCCATAGACGTTGTTCCAGCCGGCCGGATTGCGCAGGCTGCCCATCATGTCCGATCCATCCGCAATGCTTAACATGCCGGTGGCAAGGGCGACGGCCGCCCCGCCGGATGATCCGCCACATGTGACGCCTCGGTCATAGGGGTTTAATGTGGTGCCATGCACCGGGTTATAGGTGTGGCTTCCCAGGCCGAACTCTGGCGTGTTGGTTTTGGCGATCACAATCGCCCCCGCCGCGCGCAGGCGGGCCACATGCAGATCATCCGCCCCCGCAACCTGTCCCGCAAAAGCGGGCGACCCCATCGAAGTGGGCAAACCTTTGGCGTGGGCCAGATCCTTGATTGCAATTGGCACCCCGTGCAGCGGGCCTTTGGGGCTTTGTGCATCTGCGGCGCGGGCCTCTGACATCACCTCATCGGCATCGCGCTGGGATACAATGGCGTTCACCTTGCCATTCACCTGGCTGATGCGCGCCAGCGTCGCTTGCATCAAGTCTTCGGCGCTGAGGGTTTTGGCCGCGATCCGGGCGGCCTGCTCACCGGCGCTGAGGGTCAATATATCTGTCATGGCAGCATTTGGCCCCAACTGAGCCAAACACACAAGTTAAACCAAACACCTTACCCCAACCACGCGTGTTGCGACTGCCGTAACTGGGCGAAACAGAAGCGGCACGCAGATTGATACCTTACTGGCCCGTTTGCACATGGCCACGACATCGCATTAAGGTGCATCATATTAACACCATTGCCTTTTGGAGAGATTACACATGAAACTTCGCCTTTTGACAGCAGCCAGCCTTGCACTGGGATTGGCCCATGCCGCACAAGCCGCCGAGCCGATCCAGACGAACAATTCAAATGCAGTCTGGTTTGAAAACTGGACTGGCCTCAGCAACGGAATGATGCGTGTGGCCGACCCTGACGGGCGCATAACAGATGTTCGTGCCGATCTGGGCACGCCGGTTTACCTGCTGCCCGGGGATGGGGTGATCGACGGCACCTATCGCTATGAATTGCGCGCTATGTCGGACGAGAAAATCAAGAACAGGGATTATTCCTCGACTCAGAACAGCGATGAGGAATGGCAGGAATATGTGTCCAAGCCGTTTTATCGCACCGGAAGTTTCACGGTTGGCCGGGGGGTTATCCTGCGCCCTGAGGATGTGGAGCAAACCGAGGAGGAAAAAGACGAGTAAGGTTGCAGCCCGCGCCCATACGCCTTCAAAAGGCCGGGTGCATATCAACACCCTTGGTCACTTTTTGTTGATTTATCGCTGCCCGTTTTTTTGGGGGGTAACTTGATGAAAACAAACTACTTACTGATGGGACTGTGAGCCTTCCATATGGCCGGGGCGGCTCTGGCTGATGATGTCATAAACGATGACCTCATCGTCTCAGATGATGCCTGTTTTGGGCCTACTTGCGCGGACGCAGAGCCATTCCCAACATTTTTTCAGGTGAAATTCAAATCCGGCACACCGACGGTGATCTTTGAGGATACAACAACATCACCCGCGCTGCATGATTGGCGGCTTCAGGCGAACACGGACGATATCAACGGCTTTTATATACGAAACCAGGATACCACCAACACCCCGTTCACGATCTTGGGGGATGCGCCCAGCGATTCACTGTATGTCGCGGCTGATGGCACACCACAGGTTTGGGATATCAGAGGGAACAACTTCGGATTTCACCTGTTCGACCCTCAGGCTGGAACTATCCCGCTTGAGGTTAAAACAGGCGCGCCAAACAGAGCTTTTGTTGTAGGCGATACTGGTAACATCGGTTTGGGCAGCGATGTTCCCACAAGCCCGCTGCACATTCAGCGCTCCGACGGCACGGCCAAGATCCTGGTTGAAGAAACCGGCGGCAGTGGTGCCCAGGAACTGTTTAAGATGAAGTCAAACGGCGGCAGTTATTTCACCCTGTCCAACACCACCAGCGGGCGCGATTGGTTTTTCAATCACGAAAACGCCGCGCAGGGCCGGTTCATCATCACCTCGAGCACCAATCCGTCACAGGGGATGTTCCTTGACCCCGATGGTGATTTGCAAATCGGCGGCACGCTGACCGAGAACCGGATAAAAACGCCAAGATGGCGATCGTGCCGGTGGATGCCTCCGCGATCCTCGACAAGGTCGCTGAATTGCCGGTATCGATGTGGACCTACAAAGACGACACCTCTGGCGCGCGTCACGTTGGCCCGATGGCGCAGGATTTCTATGCGGCCTTTGGGCTTGGTGCCACTGAAACCGGGATTGCGACACTCGATACCTCTGGTGTGGCCTTGGCCTCGATCAAAGCGTTGAACGATAATTTGGAGGGCGCGCAGGTCTATATTGATCAACTGCACAGCCGAATTGGTGCGCAAGAGAGCGTGAACCGCTCGCTGAGTGAAGAAGTCGTTGCGTTGCGCCGCGATAAATCTGATTTGGATGCACGCCTTCGCCGGCTGGAAACCCTGCTGCTCAGCACCACTGAGACAGCTCAGAACTGACCAGCCGTCAGAGCATCTGCGCAGCGCGGGCGGCCTCAATCACATTGTGGACATTCAGTTTGCTGTAGATCGACTTGGTGTAATCCGACACCGTATGAGGAGAGATGCCACAGGTGCGGGCACATTCCTTGCGGGACATGCCATTGGTCAACAAAAACAAGACCTCGCGCTCGCGCGGGGTTAACGGCTCAGAACCCTCCTGAGGCCGCGAGACCATCATACGCCGGAACCCATCCTGATAGACAAGCTCGCTGCTTTGCAGTTCTTCCAGGCGACGATGCATCAACAAACAAAAGGTTCGCAATTGCGCAATCACGTCAGTATAGCGCCGTTCAAACGCTTCGGCGCTGAGCCCGGTGCCCAGATTGAACCCACCAAACCGCGATGATCCTATCAGACGCACAGGGATGGCCAGACCGGATTCAAACCCCGCAGCCCGGGCCTCCATAATAAAGGCGCGAGCGGTATCAGGCAGGTAATCATACTGCGGCAGAAACGCCGCTCCGGTGAACGTTGGCTCATAGCTGTGACAGCAATGCTCCAAGAACGGGTCCGTGGACGGATCAATGTTGTTGTGGATTTTGTCATGGGTTGCCAGCAAGCGCGGCGCCTGAAACCGATCACCAACTGTCAGATAGATGACGAAAGATATGCCCTCATCATGCAGCGCTTTGGTAATTCCCGCCCAGAGATCTCGAGCTGAAGTAATTTGCTCCAGCTCTGATGCGATTTCCATAAGATTGTTCGCCAAAACGCGCACCCCCCTAATAAGGGGATACAAACCTAACCGGGTCACTGGCACAATCGTTAATGTCCGGTTGCCTGAAGTTTTTGCACCATGTCCTTGTTCAAAATCCCTTTTCCTCTGATCGCACCAACGGCAACCGGACAACTCAGGTGCTCGGTCCCGGAAAGGAAAAACCGGATCAAGCTGGCTTTTGAGATTTGACGCATGCCTGGCAAACAAAACCTAAAGGTAAATTCAATGAAATCACTTTTTTTCGCAGCCACAACCGCAATGTTCACGCTCGCCAACACATCCGCCCTACACGCCGAACAGGTGTTCAACGAAGACGTCATTGTCAGCGGCGGGTTATGCGCCGGAGACGACTGCGCGTCAGGCTTTGGCGACGGCAACGGCATCCGCATCCGATCGGATGCGCCCAGCGTGTCGTTCCTGCAAACCGACGATCCGGATATTCTCTTTGCAAGCTGGAGCATGTTCGGAATCGACGACAGGTTCGCCCTTACCATGGACCAGCTCACGGAAGTTTTTAGTGTAAAAAAGACTGCAAAGACATATTCACTCTATCTCGATCACAATGGGGTCGGTTTCGGCACTTCGCTTCCACAACGCGAATTGCACGTGATCGACGCAAACACCCCCGCCTTGCGTCTGGAGCAGAGCACCGGGAGTGGTTTGGAACATCACACGTGGGACATATCCGCCAGCAACTCAGGCTTGATCTTCACTGATGTTGGCGTTCCATTTGGGTTTTCGCCAATGGTCATCGAAAACGGCGCTCCGTCCGGCAGCTTGCACATCGACAATGCCACTGGCAACATTGGTCTTCGCACCACAAATCCCACCGCCCCGCTGCATGTTTTGCGCGCCGATGGCAGCGCCAGAAT
>Ga0209121_10004001_pt1 | contig 13938 bp, 12 predicted proteins | sample Cruoilmetagenom3_FD_187292 | JGI IMG/M metagenome (GOLD analysis project Ga0209121, IMG submission 187292) | Oil polluted marine microbial communities from Coal Oil Point, Santa Barbara, California, USA - Sample 3 (SPAdes) (version 2) | ecosystem: Environmental > Aquatic > Marine > Oil seeps ...
CGAGGGTTGACCTGGTAGCGGTTGGGCCAGGGCCGGTTCTCCGGCACGGAATCGTGGCGGAAATAGACGCCGCTGTCCCACTTGTCGTCCCGAAGGGCCTTCCATTCGAACTCCAGAATGAAATCGCCGTATTTTTTCTCGGTTTGTATCAACCCATTTCCTGCTACGAGCAGGATGTCCTGTTACTTTCGGATTATGATTTTTTGCTTTGCGGATACCCGGCCGTAGAGCTTCTGTGTTTCGTAAGTCACTGTTACGGTAAATTCTTCGGCGTCGCCGTTGATTTCAAGGTCGTCCGGTACACGCCAGGACGTGTACCTGTATGAGCTGAAAACATCCTCGGCGATTATTTCGCCGTCGGCATGTGTAATTACAATAATCGGATCCAGCGATTTGGTTACTTTGGTACGGGTTAATTTGCCGCCGGCTATATACTCTCTATTAACTTTGACGGCTCTGTCATGCAGACTATCTATCCTGATATCCAGCTTAGGATCTATCAGTGAGGTGGTGAATCTAATTTCATCTCCGCGTGAAAAAGTGGTCTGACTCCTGTGCGAATGGTTGAATATCACCATCGGTTCGTTCGAAAAATCCAGTACGTACGGCTTGTCCTGGCGGATCTGTATGGGGTAGATAATATCATTTTCACTGTACCGGCCCCGGGCATTGGAATAATTGGAGATTCTGATTAACAGGTTGTCATAGGTTACATGTAAACCAGAAAGCAAACCAGGCGTATAATCACCGACAGGAATACGGCATTGCTCTACCGGACCCGGCCAATTGCCCTGCATTGTACCGATAGGTGCCGAAATGCCTGCTTTCATAAATAGTGAGCCTCTGAAACCGATTTTTTCCAGTTGGCGGCCGCCTTTGCCGAGCTTAATCGTACCGAGCGGCCCCTGGTATGGCCGGGCGGCAATTTTCGTATCGCCCTCAATCAGCATGAACTCGAATAATTCATTGTCGATTTTATGATACGAATGCAGGTTATATGAGGTCCACGAATTGGGAATAATGAATCCCTTTTCGATGTCATAGACGTAAAATTCCCGTTCCGGAAAAAATCCTAAGATGATCTTGAACGGCCGGTTGGCGAGGGTGATTGGGGCCTGTTTGACGTATCGTCTGTTATGCCGCTCCATGTAGTCGATGATACTCGGTGCCTTGTTTTTCGGAATATCGATCTTCGAGATTTTGATTTCCTCAAGCTTGCAGGTCACGGCATTCGGAGCCGACAGAAATTCCTTCTCTTTTGCGGTCAGCTCATAAGTCTGAAGAGTTTCTTTCTTGTAGCCGATCAGGATAAATCCGAGTGACAGAACGACAAGCAATAGAATGAAGCTCGCCTTAAGGTTCGATGCTTTCATGATATGTTCCCTCACTTTCTTTGAAAAGAGTTTTAAGAATTTTCAAATACTAACGTCGGAAACAACATATATAGATTTTTCAGGCCGGCCGTCGTCTTTCGCGCATTGTCCGAAAGCTGTTATAAGAAGCATAAATCAAAGATGCACTCACTTGCCCACTAATAATGAATCTATAATATTCAGTCGGATTTTTCAAAGTAAAATCCATTTTAAAGTTGTCATTTACCTTAAAAGAATCGCACGCTTTAACCGTTTTCTGTCTCACACAACGTATCTCACGGAGTAAATGTTGATAGTAAATTTGAAAAAGATAGTGTTTAGCTGATTTGTTTTGTGCCGCAATAGAAGCTTGGTAAAAAGCTGCTCTTGATTCTGAAATTATCAAATCTGTTTGCCGAGTAAAGTATATCGAGCGTAATACTTAATCAAAGCAGGTATGATGCGTTTATAGAGTTGTTCAATGGCAAAGTCAGGGCCGGGTGCTTAAATTAGAATTGGTTCTTGTAACAGACCGATGCCGGCGATAGAATTGAGTCGTGGTTAATGTTATGAGCGAACGATAGAATAATAATCTCACTGATGAGAATTTGAATTTGGCATCGGTGGACAGCAAGTACATAAAATAGATTCAAGTGAGTATTATAGTGGTTGCTTTAGAAACTCAATACAAAGAGCGTAAAGGCGATATTATAAACTTACTTATTCTTATTGTTGTCGCATCTGTACTCGGAGTTTACCTGATTGCCACAACAGTCATTATTACTAGGGACGGCGTATATTACATTCAGCAGGCACAAAAGCTTTCAAGCGATCCTGTTCGTGTTATAAAGGAGTATCCTCCCGGTTATCAATTTCTCATTTTTGTGGCTCATAAATTCGTGACCCTGTTTACAGATAACTCGTCATTATTTAGCTGGATATATACGGCTCAAAGTGTAACGTTGTTATGCAGAGTGCTGTCGCTGATATCGCTGTATTCTGTTGGGGAATTGCTGGTTGGGGCTCGGCGCAGTTTTTGGGGATTGTTGATTTTGATTATGCTGCCTTACCCAGCCGAAATGGGAAGTGATGCGTTGAGGGAATGGCCGCATATCTTTTTTCTGTCCACAGGCCTTTTATTCTTAATTTGGGGCAGCAGATTCGGGAAGTGGTGGATGTTTGGAATTGCTGGCTTAGCGGCAGGACTTGGACATACAATACGAGAGGAATGCGCACAAATAGTAATTTATGGAATTTTGTGGTTGTCATTCAGTATGTTTCTTCCGCGGCCGAATATAAGGAGGCTCAAAGCTGTGTATTTAATGCTGATCCTTCTAATCGGATTTGCAATTCCGGCAGTGCCTTATATGAAGGTAAGAGGGAAAGTTTTGCCAACAAAGCTAAGAATAGTTATCAGCTATAACAGCGAATGTCAGTCGAGTGGGCTTGAGCAAGATAGCTTTGGTGGCGCCCCGGCAGTATACACAGCTTCAGGGATACCAGGCGATATACTAAAAGCCCTTGGCAAGCTTGTACAACGAACCAGTGAACACCTGATGTATTTTTTTGTACTCCCACTGACGGTCGGGCTTTATTGTCACTTTCGAAAGCTACGACAAGTTCTGCTTACTGAGAGGTTATTTATATTTGCTATAATAGTTCTGTACGTGTTAATGATGGTGCTGCTGTATATTCATTGTAGCTATATGAGTAGAAGACATTGTATGCCTATCGTTGTGTTTACTGTTTTCTACATTCCGATTGGCCTGCAGATACTTGCCCGTTGGCTAAGTAAAAGGACTTCTAAGAACGCTTTGGCCCTAAGGAAAAACAGACAATGCTGGTTTTTTATACTTGTGGCAGTAGGCTTTAGTATTTGTACGGCTAAGTTCTATAGGATAACACCGCCGGGTTGGCAAAAGCAAGGCTATATTGATGCAGCGAAATGGCTGAGGGAAAATACCAGCGAAAAAGATCTGATCGCATTGAGAGGTTTGCGTATTGGTTTTTATGCACAAAGATCGAGCAGGAGAATTTATGGAAGGAATATCCCTGGAAATGCCAAATATGTAGTTGAATTCTTAAATGGCAAGCTGGCAGGAGACAGTATTGCCTTCAACAAAGACGTGCGAATGAGATATTCGGTATGGGTGAATAAAAAGGAAATGAAAAAAAGAATTTTTATATATGAGGTGCTTTGACGTTACCAGCCTTTTCTGGAGAAAATGGTGGGGAGGGTTCGGATCAGGATGTACAGGTTCAGCAGGAGTGATCTTTTTTGAATATAGAGGTAATCGTATTTGATTTTATGCCGGGGCTTTAAATCGTAGAAGCTCCTAATCTGAGCTAGGCCGGTTAGTCCCGGTTTCACGGCCAGCCTCAATTCGTGCAACGATTTGTGTTTTTTGACAAAATGCGGCCGTTCCGGCCGGGGCCCGACAAGGCTCATGTCGCCCTGCAGCACGTTGAGCAACTGGGGCAGTTCATCCAATCGTGTCATACGCAGTATCTTTCCCACTTTCGTAACCCGCGGATCATCCCGGCTTGCCAGTACGGGGCCGACTTCCTTCTCGGCGTTTTCGACCATCGTTCTGAATTTATAGAGGGTGAAGATCTTGCCGTCCTTGCCGACTCTTTGCTGCTTGTAAAAGACCGGGCCGGGTGATGTAGCTTTGATAAGTACGGAAATCAGGATTATAACCGGCGTACAAATGAGGAGGCTGAAGATGCTGCCCATCGTATCGAGGCTCCTCATCAGGAATTCCTCCAGGTCCCGTTTTTCACCGACGAAGGTGCTGAGAAAGTGGACAGAATTATCGCCGTTGATTCTGCCGGACAGAAGCTCCACGTAGATCGAAGGCTTAAAAACAACCTCTATTTTCAACTTTTGTACGAGGTAGATAAGCAGGCTCAGGTCTTTTTCGTTTTTGATTCTTTCGCAAATAACAACTTCGTCGATATCTCTGTATTTTGCAAGTTGTCCGATTTCATTGCTGTCGATTTGTTCCACGATAGTTTTTTTCCCTACGATGTCGTCAATTTTGTCCCGGCCGATGATGAGGACCTTTTTTCTGATTTTTTTCCTGGCTTTTAAGATATACTGGTTCACCTTAAAAATCAGCAGCAGATTGATAAAAAACGAAAGCACGAAAATCCCCGTCGGGAAAGCCCCCCATTTAATCCTGAAGACATAAACAAAAGCTATACTCAATAGTGTCCCGAAAAACAGCCCCAGCACAATTCTTTTGAACAAGTCCCACGAGGACCTGAACCTGCTCTTATAAACTCTGAAAAAAGACAATGCTGCGATGTATATCAGCGTTAGAAATACAAAACTGCTTTTGTAGGGTGTAAAAACGCGTTCAGGAAATGGCAGACCATATCTAAATAGAAAGGACAGAAGAAAAGCGATATTAATCAGAACTATATCTATTAATAATAAAACGATCTTCATTTTCATTATTTAATTCTGCCTGGCCTTTGAAAGAGTTGAGATATTTTTGTTATTGGCTTGCAGACAAAAAACCACGGAGACAGGTGAAGATTATTTAGCCGGAAAGATTTTATGATTTCTTTGTTGCCTTGAATCATACCTCGCCAAACATTTGCCTTGCCGCCCGTACTCATTTTTACGATAACCTTTGGTATGTAGTCGATTTTTATCCGGTGCTTTTCAATCAGACGGAGCATCAACTCGAAGTCTGCTGCAATTTGTAGTTTGTCGTTAAAGTACCCGAATCTCTCGAAAATCCCTTTCCGGCAAAAAAATGTTGGATGCGGAATCACCCAACCATGGCAAAAGGCACCCTTCTTGTACTGGCCGGGTTGCCAGAACCGTCTAACATGCCTGGTATCACGGCGGTCGACATAGATCATATCTCCGTACGCGGCATCCAGACCATTGTTTTGTATGAATTCTGCCATCTGCCTGACGGTCGCTTGGTCGGCATACACGTCATCGCCGTTTAGAGTCGCAAGAATGCCGCCTGTTGACGACCTGAGCCCCTTGTTCATCGCATCATAAATACCTTTATCCGGCTCAGATATAACTTTGGCTATCTTATTTTTGTACCTGTTTATAATATCAAGTGTACCATCTGTAGAGCCCCCGTCGACAATGATGTATTCGACATCCCTGTGGTCCTGGCTCAGGACACTTTTAATAGTATCTTCAATAGTCTCTGCGATATTGAAGCAAACAGTTATTATCGAAATCTTCATTTATTATTCAAGTTTCTGTTTCGATTCGTATGAGTTATCATGGGCTATCGGTCGGCTTGCGCTTGCAGACCACAAAAACGCTCGGGCATCGTTTTGGGAAAGACCCGGCCAAAAGCGAATCACACACCCAGAACAATGGAAATGTCGGGAAAAGCAAACGCGGAATGGGAACATAGTGGTTCCCGTGCCATCTGACAATTCCAAGCCCTGCATCGTTGCAATACTTTTCAATTGTCCTGGGCGTGTACCAGTGAGACGTCACATCACGGGCAAGACTCTTTCCGCGAACATTGACGATTAGAGCAAACGGTAATAGAATACTTGTGAGACAGGGAAAAGTAAAAATAAACCTGCAGGTTTCGGATATCTTCGAAGAAATCTTCTGAATTGCCTCTCTGGGATTTGATAGCCGTCCGAGCACATTTACCATTATCACATAATCAAAGCCTTGTAGGTCCGTATCGATATCAAATACTGACATAACCCGAAATTTTGGCATCGGAAGATTGCGGTCGTCGCTGAAACGATGTTGCGCAACCTGCAACATCTCTTTGCTGATATCTGTTGCCGTCACTTCCGCTCCCCATTGAGCGAAGGCCTCTGTTATTCTGCCTGTCCCGCACCCTATTTCGAGGATATTTTTACCTTGCCAATTCTGGTCCAACTTTTTCAGTATTGAAATTTGCCGATGGTGCCCCCATTCGCCGGCGAATCCACTGAATCGTTGGTTATCATATATTTCAGCGGTTTTTTCGTACAGCAGGTAATCCGCATTGCCGGACTTTGAATCACTTTTCATTGCCTTGAATCTTTCGTTTTAGTAAACGTTCGTATAAGTTTATCATGCGATTTCCGGATTTTTCCAGTGAGAAGTGATTCGCCGCTTCCAGTGCGGCCTGCCCTTTTGTTCTTCGAAGTTCAGGGTGGTTAATAGCGAATTCGATTGCAGTCGAAATAGATTCGGCAGAAAAACCGGTTGTCAGTATTCCGGCTTTGCCGTCTATGAGAAGTTTCGGGCATCCACCGACGGGAGTCGATACGATACACTTTCCCATTGCCATGGCTTCCATGGCAACCATCGGATAATCAGAGGGACCTCGACTCGTATTCCATGGAATTACAACAAGGTCGCTTTCCGCATACAGGTTTTCAATATGATCGATCAGGCCGACTAATTGAACACTTTGCGCGAGTTCCGACTCGGCGACAAGTCTCTTAACGTAATCGAATCTGCTTGTATATTCCTTGATCTGACTCTGGTTTTCAACGGCGACGACAAGAAAGAGGGGGATTCCTTTCCGGGTCAGAATTCGCATCGCCTGGAGCAGCTCAATCAATCCCTTTTCCTTCGAGGTGTTGCCGACAAAAAGAATTCTGGCACTATTGCTTTTGCCGGGGAAGTATTTGCCCGGCTCTTTTGGATCCATAGGATGGAATCGTTGCGTGTCCACACTCATAGAGATAGATTCGATCTTTTCCGGCGGCACTCCGGCCTTCTCGATCGACTGGCGAACATTGTCCGTAACGGCTATGATTCTATCTAACTTGTTAAAAATGAGTCTTGCTGCAATGGGCTTTTCCCACCAATCGGTGTACAAGCCGCCTTTGGCGCCGAGAGGGCAGTAAAGCGAATGAAACCTAACGGAGGTTCTTCGATTGGCAGCCAGTGCTACAATCGCATAGGGATAAGTTCCCGAGTGAGAATGCACAACATCGTAGCGTGTTTCACGCATCCGCTTCTTGAGACTGCGACGCAACACCTGAATAGCACCAATACCTTTTGCAATCAGACCTGTGCCAATGCTTGGCAACGGCTTAACAATCTCCCCGGCGGGATGACGGGATAAAGATTCTAAGTGTTTTTCCGGAACAGATGCTAATATTTCCATCTGGACTCCCTGTCGCCTTAACTCCAGAGCCAGAGAAACGCAGTTGGCAGCGCATCCCCCCACGACCACCCCTGTTTCCCCCGGAAGCAACCGAGGCAAAAGATAACAAACTTTTAGACTCATCTAATATTTGATCTGTTCAAACACAGTTTGATTTAACGATTTTCCCGCTGAGGAAGATGTCGATACCATTATCATCTACTCTACTCGCTCTTTGCAAGGCGTAAGTAAAAATCACGGTATCTAACTAATTCTTTCGACAACTTTAGATTGTCAAGATAGTATTGTCGACAGCGAATACGCATGTCTGCCATTTTTTTGCAGTCCCTAATATCTCGTACAGCTTTTCTAAGTCCCCCAATGCTCCCGTGTTCCACAACAAAACCCAACTCATTCTTTTCAACCATTTCGGCAACACTCACTCCTCGGCTAATCAGCACAGGTGTCCCGACCATCATGGCCTCATAGAATTTCGTCGGATGTCCGACACGATTCACCGGCAAACTTGGGTCGTATAGTATAGTAATGACGTCAACTTCTCGCATCAGCGCCAGCGCCTTGACATGTGGCAATTGCCCAAAGAATTGAACATTGGCAGTAGACTTGAACTTTGCCTTTAGCTCCTCTGATCGACATCCTCCCGCAACCAGAAGTTCGATGCTCCCCTTGCATTGGAGGCAGAAATCAAGGAGCCATTGACTGCCCCTATTATGAGTCAGATAACCTAGATATGCCAGCCTGACAATACCTTCCTGTTTTGATGGAACGATATCCGATACCGATGGCAGCTCCTTCAATAAATCATGGCAAGTGTTGGGAATTACACAGACTTCCCGCTTGGACCTTCCCCACTTTCCTAAATAACGGACATAAAGGTCTGTCGGGAGAACAAAAGCCGTAGTCAGTCCCATCACGCACCAGTCCATAGCATAAGCCAGTTTTCGTATGGGCTTAAAGAATTTATAGCAGAGAGCAAATGGATCGCGCATATCATAGACGAACTTTTTTCTCGTTAGCAAACAAGCCAAACCCGCTGGAACTCCGGATATAAAGCCGCAAACCTGGACAATGTCACATCGGATTCTAATAAGATTCCAGAAAACCCAACTCTGATAGATAAGCGTACACAGGAATATCTGGAAGCTTCGCGGCTTCGGGGTTTTTATTATGAAACGCTTGATCCTAATCCCGTCCACATTTGACTCTGACGGTAGCTGTTTGTTGTGGCGATTCCAGCACAAAATGTGAACTTCCTTGAAAATGCCTTCGCTCGCCTCCAAGGCCCGGGGGATAGCAGGTGTGATATCATAGTCGTTACTGCGTACAAATACTATTCTCATAATCACTTTGAAATCAGAGTGTTAAACCAATCCTCAAGCCGCGAGACTGCCAACTCATATCTCCCGAACTTCTCATACCATTGCCGTGCCCGACGGCTCATTTCTTTCAGTCTTTCAGGATTCGTCATTTGAGTCACCGCCACCGCAATCGCATCGCAATTCTTTGGGTTGACACAAAGGCCGAATCCATTTCCTTCTATCTCTCTACGTAGGTGGGGTTGATCGGATGATATTACAGGCAGACCAAGCATAGCATACTCATAAAGTTTATTAGGTGCGCAGTAACGATAATTGAGGGAGATGTCCCGGTGGTAGAGCATGATACCTACGCTACACTGGTATGTGGTTGCGAAATGCTGCGGATACGGCACACAATCAACAAACTTGAAGTTATTAGGATACCTTGTCTGCGCAATTAGGTCTTTGAGATACCCCGTATTCTTAGAGTTACCAATTAGCGCTAGCAGTAGCAATACGTCAGCATTTATATTCCCAAATACCTGCACTAATTCACAAAGACACCGTCGGTCCAAGTGATTCGCGCCCTGATACATAAAAACTACCGGCGATAAATCGAAACGTTTCCCATTCTGGTTGTCCCGCGCAACGGTCGGGTAGTAGTCAAAACATGCATTAGGAATAACCAAAGCTGGTACATTCAATCGAAGCTGTTTTTGAAGAACTTGTCCACGGTCTTCCTGGCAAATGATCAATCCACTGATGCGCCTACGCCCAAGCCTTTCAGACAAACGTTGCGGCCAAAACTCCCGAGAATCAAAGAGTTCGGCTGAGTAATAGACAAGGGGCTCTTTTTTTCCCAAGCCAGCAAGGCAACCAGCGAGCAGAGCATAGGGATTGTAAGCAATCACGATATCCCAGTCATGATTGTTCGCCGAACGCAAAGCAGCCGCAAGTCGAGGTACTTCGACAGTAGGTCTTACCTTTCTGAAAACTCCCCCGGCTTCCTTGACCCGAACTATCCCAACGCATTCGTCCATGGAAATATCTTGGACAATCTCAGGCAGCGCTCCATTTCCACCGACACAAAAGACGTCGGCAGCCCAGCCTCTGCTACAAAAGAAAGAAAGCAAACGGAGCAAGGGCGGGCAGTTCTCGATAATTCCTTTGCAAATAATGCAAATTTTCATAGCGTACCAACACGAGCAACAGTCGTCTCTCAAAAAGGAACATACCTAAAATCGCACGAACGAACAATCATAATTCTTTATCCTGGCATAATGGGTTGCTTCTCGGACGGCATGAAATTAGTAGGATTGGCTTCAGAATTCACAGGTCTCTCCTGAGAAGTGTTCATGTCGCTAAAAGTTTTTGAAATAATTATAATTTGGTTCCCAGTTTTCAACCTTCTCCAAAACCAAAAGACGATCAATGCCAATTAAGCCAAGGATTGCTTTTTTAACGACACTTCTTTTTGCCTGAAATAAACCTTTGAAGACGTTGATAAGATATCCAAATTTCGATTTATCAGCCATATACTCAATACGTTTGTACCTCCGATGTGTCTTGAGGAAGCCCCATACTTTTCGCTTGCTGGGCAAATCCATGTCATGGATAAGCAAAATCCCTCCGGGGCGCAGCATCTTGTCCGCATAAAAAACATCCAGCAGTGTATAATCGAAAGTATGCCAGCCGTCGATGAACGCCAGATCAAGTTTGACATTTCTATCGAGGAGCTTTGGAAGCATCTCGTGACTGGGCCCGTCGAGATGCTCAAAAAAACGGTCCAAACCACATTCCTTCAACGCTGCCAAGGCCGCTCCATTGAATTCGGAATATTGACATGGGTCTATGCCATAATGTCGACACCCACTGCCAAGACATGAGAGTGCTTCACAAATGGCGACCGTTGAAATTCCGTAAGCTACTCCAGTTTCCATACATGTCCGGCACTTTCGCTCAATAATCAACGACTTGATAAACTCGATTTCCTCTTGGGAAACCCCTCCAGTGACTTGCCGTTCTCGGCCATTAATATCTACGGTCTTATGCTCGTGGACCATCTGATACAGCATTTTGCTCATTAACTGTTTATCTTTCACATGATTCTTCTCGTCCTGCGCCATTAGATTAATCGCCTCATATCAGTTTGACTTGCGACATTGTATCAAGTTTAGACCAGCAATCCGAAGTTCCGAACCAAAATTCCAAGAATGAATATAAGGCCCAGAATAATCGCGCATAATTTGCATTGTCTGCTCATGTGATTCTGCCAAGCAATACTCAGGAATGTCGGATAGAATACAATAAACGCGCAGCGATGTCTGCCCTGAAAAGAGATAAAAGTGACTCCTATTAAAGCGAGCAAGAATATCATAAGCATTATTTTTTGAAAAACTGGCCCCTTTGCCGACCTGTAAATGCCTATCACCATTAGTGGGCCAAGGACAATCCATAACATAATGGTTATCCATTTAAAGGCTGTCTCAAAACTCATCCCCTGAACGTGAAATACATCCATTCCTCCGGCATGAACGATATGAGCCTCTGTCTCCGTAACTAGGGAGTTGAACTTAAAAGGTGAAAACAGCGTTAGAACCGGCATTAGGACATATCTTGCGGGCCCCATTTTATATGCTGCTACTGTTGCATCTCTAGAAGACAAATTGCTCCGCTCCATATACTTTGTCGCCCGGGTTGAGGCTTGTTCGATTATTGTTGTTTTTGTTTCCTGCAAGTTGCCCGATGCTAAAGTTCGAAGGTAGGTACCCAAGTATGAATAGCGATCTACGATGAGGACGCTTGTAATCAGGAGCATGCATAAAAGGATAATTAACACCGGGGTTCTTCGCACACAGCGATCTCGACTTAGAAAGATACAGACAATGGCGAACAATGCTATGCCAGCGTTTGCTGTCCTTATCATCGCACATAATAGTACTGCGATGATCGCGATCAGATAATCTTTCTTGAAAGCGGCAACAAAAGCCACCAGGTAGAAAACGAGCATAAGCCCGTCACGATAAAGAAGTACAACCGAATTTGAGAATATACAATTCCCAATAATAGCAAGGAAAGCAAGGAGCGGCGAGCATCTTCGCCCGGAAACCTGATTCGCCAACTCAAAGGCCAGAACGGCAACCATAGCGCCAAATGTCCAGTTTAATGGCAATAAATCAATGCCCCTGGGTTGTCCGATGATAATCGATAATAACCGATACCAGTAGGACATCAAATGCTCGTATAGCGTTAAGGGGCGAGTCTGAATGTTGTTCGTGAGGTTTACAATGTAACAATAATATTTGGAGTCATCTCCATGGGGCCCGAAATTTATTCCGTAGAGCGATTGAAAGTTCGCCGCAAGCAATAGCCCGATCATTGATAGAGAAAAAAATGATAGCAGAGCAAACCTGTAACTCCCAACAGGAAACTTGATCCACCACTTCAACAATTTGCAGAAAGCCAGCACGACTATTAACGCAAATCCCCACGGTACGAGTATCTGTGTACCTGCAACTTCAACCATAAACACCAAAAAACCAACGAGCATGCATGCAAGGACAGTAACGTACAAATTCCGTTGTGCCTTAAGTAGAGCTGCTGCTTCAAAATTCTTCACACTTGTCATATGTTGTGACTGCCGAATCATAAGAAAGAGCACTTCTCATTATTATATCTTTGCCGTATTCCTTTGCGAGGCACATTTGGAACAACAAAGGCGGGTATCTCCCGCCTGATACCGCTTTTCAGTTTGGCCAAGCGATTCTTCTCGACATTTATGATGATGTCAACATACTTATCACAAAGTTCTTGCTCCTTGCGCCTCGTGGTAATCTCACCGTTATATTCGAGCGCATAGTACACAAGCAAAGCACGGTTCCATTACTTGGCGATTTAGCGGCAGTGCCCAGCTTAATTTCCTCACAACGCCCATGCCTGAAAGTCTTATCGTCCCCCGTGAGAAACTGTGCGTTTTCGACTTGAAACGCTCCGTTTCGAACTGCAACCGCCTCATTTCCATCTGAAATAACTAACTCTCTCTAGCTGATGCTATTCTCCCGTTGGTTGTTGTACTATCCACCCGGCGTATGTGTCCCGTTGGCAAAATGAAACATAATTTGCTTCTTACGCCGGACGATTTGTTTCCCCAAAAAGGGCCGGAGGATGTTTTTCGGATACTGATTTAGCCAGAGATGCCAACCATGCGAACGCCAACCTTTTGAAGAAAACACGGTATAATCGTACGGTCCGAGTGCTCTGAAATAATCATCATTGTATGAGTTAATATGCTCTGTGCCCGGAATTAAGGTTTCCCTATAGGGGGTTATGATAAAGAGGTCATGACACTTGGTCAGTAAGTGGGCCGCTACTCTAATGTCATCTGATAGATGCTCGAATATATTGGACGCAATAATAACATTCACATCCTGCACAACCGAATAGTCACCTTGGATAAACTGTGCAAAGCTGCCATATCTCTCTTTGCACTTCGTAATAGCTGCTTCAGATATGTCTATCCCCATCAGCGAAGCACGTGGGTATGCAGCGTGATATACCGGCATGGCGTCGCCAAGACCACAGCCGAAGTCCAGAATACTGCCCGAAAAGTCAGACGTGATCTTTAAGTACTTTATTTGCGTTTCTGCGAATTGCCTGGTCTGCTCTCGCCCACGTTTCTCCTCCCACTCTCCCGTTGCGAATCTGTTCTCCCAATATATTCTTGTATTGACGTTCACGATTGCTACAGGTTTGCCCCAGTGTTGCCATGTGTACGTGAACCTACTTTTGCAGTGGTCAGAAGATAGTAGGCAAAGCCAAACACCCAGATTGTGTGGAAAACATAACCTATAGCCCTGGCGATAGCCAAGCCCAGAGAGCCGTTATCAATAAGTAGCAGCGTGCCCAAGATGAACGTCAGTGCCCAGCCAAGATTCATAGCAAATCCGATCCACATCCTTCCAGATGCCGCAATAATCTGCCCAACGGGGGTTTGGACGGCGAGCAGTCCGGTCGTCAGGAGAACTACAACCAGGGTCGGCCAGCCGCTCCTGAAACCCTCGCCATAAAGACTCATTATGTAAGGGCTTGCAATGCTTCCCAGCAGAACAATGGGCAACACGAGTAATGCGTTTCCCTTTATCGCGAGAACCATTGTTTTTATCGATTGTTTTGTCTCTT
>Ga0209121_10004002_pt1 | contig 13937 bp, 12 predicted proteins | sample Cruoilmetagenom3_FD_187292 | JGI IMG/M metagenome (GOLD analysis project Ga0209121, IMG submission 187292) | Oil polluted marine microbial communities from Coal Oil Point, Santa Barbara, California, USA - Sample 3 (SPAdes) (version 2) | ecosystem: Environmental > Aquatic > Marine > Oil seeps ...
CTAAATCCTAAACAAATTCTAATTTCTAAATTCCAAATTCAAACCGTTTTGGTTATTTGATATTGTTTGGTGTTTGGGATTTCGTGCTTAGGCTTTATCATTTTTTGCCTTGTCATTTTGCATTTTTCCTTTTTCTCTTTAAATACTCTTTGAGTGGCTGAACAGTAAAAATTTGTCTGCGGGTCAGCGCTTCCACAGCCACTCGAGCGGTGTCTAATGAGGTAAAACAGGGTATCCTTTTTTCTGCAGCGGCACGCCTGATACTGAATCCATCCTTTAGTGGAATGCGCCCTCCAGTTACCGTATTGATTACTCCGTCTACAGAATTATCCTGAATGACATCAACGACGTTGGGATGTCCTTCGCTTAACTTCTTGGTTGCCATTTTCACCGGAAGTCCCATAGAGTCAATCATGGCCGCTGTCCCTTCCGTGGCATAGAGTCCATAGCCAACTGAATGTAACTTTTTAATTAAGGGCAAGGATTCAGCTTTATCTCTATCGGAAATGCTAAGTAACAAACCACCTTTTTGGGGCAGCATCAATCCGGCAGCAAGAAGCGCTTTAACTAGAGCAGCCTCAAAACTGTAATCAATTCCCATAACCTCACCTGTAGATTTCATCTCAGGACCAAGGTAACTATCCACTCCGATCAGCTTGGACATGGAGAAAACGGGAGCCTTTATGCCCACCAATTTTTGCTTCCTCCACAATCCACCCTCATAGCCTTGTTCCTTAAGGCTAATGCCAGCCATCACCTTAGTGGCAATTCGTACCATAGGCACACCAGTTACTTTAGAGATGAAGGGAATAGTTCGACTGGCGCGGGGATTCACCTCGAAAACATATACCAATGAATTGCCGCTCTCTCTCGTGATTACCATTTGGACATTCATTAAACCCTTGATTTGCAAGGCTAGCCCAATTCTAGTGGTATGATCCACCATGGCATCGACTTCCTCCTCAGTTAAATTGATCCCGGGGTAAATAGCTAAGGCATCGCCACTATGCACACCTGCCCTCTCAATATGCTCCATTATGCCCGGGATAAGCACCCTCTCCCCATCGCTAATGGCATCAACCTCAACTTCCTTTCCCTGCATATATTTATCAATAAGGACAGGATGCTGACTATCTAAGCTTAAAGCCTCGGTGAGATAGCGAATCATTTCAGCCTCGCTGTAAACGATTTCCATAGCTCTGCCACCCAGAACATAGCTAGGACGTACCAGCAAAGGAAAGCCTAAAGATTTAGCTATGGCTAATGCTTCATCAATAGAAGATACGCCAGCCCCAGGTGGCTGGGGAATACCTAACCTGTCGAGGAAGTCTTCAAATCTATGGCGGTCTTCCGCTATATCTATGGCTTCGGCGCCAGAGCCGAGTATTGACATATTGCTACGAGCCAGAGGCTCAACCAGATTGATAGGAGTTTGCCCACCAAACTGGACAATGGAGCTAGCCTGACCCTCATTCTCCAGTATGTCTCGAATGCTCTCCTCATCTAAAGCCTCGAAGTAAAGGCGATCGCTGGTATCAAAATCAGTGGAAACTGTTTCCGGATTGGAATTAACTAAGATGCTTTTCACCCCTGCTTCCTGGAGTGCCCAGGCTGAATGGACACAGCAATAGTCAAACTCAATTCCTTGCCCAATGCGTATAGGGCCACTGCCGATAACCACTGCCTTTTTCCCCTCTAATGCTGGAGCTTCGTTCTCCTTCTCATAAGTGCTATAAAAATAAGGGGTTTCAGCATCGAATTCGGCAGCACAAGTATCCACCATCTTGTAAACGGGAAGGATTTTCCACTCACGGCGGATTTGCCTTACCTGTTCCGGCAATCTATCTGCTAAAGTGCCAACTTGCTCATCAGAAAAGCCGAGCCGCTTTGCCTCCCATAAAAGCTCTGGCTTTAGTGGCTCAAAGAGAAGTCTCTTCTCCATATTAACGATATTTTGAAGCTTATAAATGAACCAGGGGTCTATCCCAGTGAGACAGGAGAGCTCCTCAGGCGCAACCTCCCTCCTTAACGCCGCCGTAATTGCCCAAATTCTTAAATCGTTAGAGTGAAGGGGATAGGAGTTAAGCCCTTTCCCCTTACTCCAACTTGGGTCTTCCCAAAGAAGGGTACGCTTGCCAAATTCTAGAGAGCGAACTGCCTTCTGCAAGGCAGCCTCAAAGCATCTATCAATAGCCATCACCTCGCCGGTAGCTTTCATCTGGCTGCCAATATCTCGGTCCCCCAAAGCGAATTTGTCAAAAGGCCACCTCGGAATTTTAACCACGCAGTAGTCCAAAGCCGGCTCAAAGGATGCCATTGTTTTACCAGTAACTTTATTAGGTATTTCATCAAGCCTTCTACCTATGGCTATTTTGGCGGCCACCCGGGCGATGGGATAGCCGGTGGCTTTGCTGGCCAGAGCTGAGCTACGGCTGACCCGAGGGTTGACTTCAATTACATAATACTGGCTTCTAGTAACCTCTTTTTGGTCTGGAGCCCATTTTTCAGCAACTATAGGATGTGGAGTTAAGGCAAACTGTATGTTACAGCCACCTTCAACACCTAAAGCTCTTATAATCCTTAGGCTTGCTGACCTGAGCATCTGATATTCCTCATCAGTGAGAGTCTGGCTGGGAGCTACCACAATGCTATCGCCAGTATGCACGCCCATAGGGTCAATGTTTTCCATATTGCAGATGGTAATACAATTGTCAGCAGCATCCCGCATTACTTCATATTCAATTTCCTTCCATCCCAGGACACATTGTTCCACCAAGACTTCATGGCTTAAGCTATTATCCAAGCCGTTGGCAACCATTCTCTCTAGTTCTTGGAGAGTATGGGCAATACCTCCTCCTGTGCCACCTAAGGTATAAGAGGGCCGAATGATTAGAGGCAAGCCAATGGACTTTGCCAGCTCCTTGGCTTCCCCCACTGATTTGACCGTAGCGCTTCGAGGCACAGGCTCACCAATATCAATAAGCAGCTTTTTGAATAAAGACCTTTCTTCAGCCTTTTTTATCGTTTCCACAGGCGTGCCTAGAAGCCTCACATTGTATTTGTCTAACACGCCAGCATCAGCCAATTCCACCGCCAGGTTAAGACCTGTCTGTCCTCCCAGGGTAGGCAATAAGCCATCAGGGTGCTCCCTTTCAATTATGCGAGCCAAAACTTCCACAGTGAGCGGTTCAATATAGACAATGTCAGCGATGCCCTCATCAGTCATAATGGTAGCTGGATTTGAGTTCACCAGAACTGTGGTCACGCCTTCTTCCCGTAGTGCCCGACATGCCTGAGTCCCGGAATAATCAAACTCCGCCGCTTGCCCGATGATTATCGGCCCCGAGCCAATGACTAGGACTTTAGATATTTTGCTCATCTGTAAGCCTCCCGGCGATGCCTGATGCGGGCAACGATGACTAGCTTTTCCTCATCATTAACCCCGTAGAGAATTCGATATTCACCACTCCTTATTCTTAAATAACCGGGCATCGCCTTAACCCTTTTACAATCAGGAGGTCTTGGGTTCTGTGCTAAGCTATCAATTTTATGACGAACCTGGCCTGCTATTTTAGGAGGAAGTTTTTCAAATTCCTTCTCCGCCGTCCTCCTAAGCTTAACCCTATACATCAGCTTCAGGATGCTGAGCCTGATAACGAGCCTTTACCTCCTCCCAATCCACAAGCGGCTCCCCTTCTGACTCAATCTTCCCTTCTAAAATAGCAATGGCATCCTCCAAGTCCTCGATTTCCTCTAGTAGTGCTTTATACTCCTCTACACCAAGGAGAATAGCCATGGGCTGGGAGCGATTTATTACCTCGAATACCTTGCCCTCTTTGGCTCCCCTGGCTATTTCGCTAAAATGAGCCTTAGCCTTAGCTACACTTATCACCTCAGGAATCATCTTACACCTCCAATTGGTCATTTATTTGGTCATATTATAACCTATTTGCCTGCCCGGTAATTATCGGTCTTGAGCCAATGATTAAGACTTCAGATATCTTAGACATGCTTTTCTCACCATATTACCTCTACAGCACCAGCCCTTCTGATTTGAACATCGGCTGTAAGCAATTTTGCCTTTCGCAGCATAGCATCACAGACGATCATCCGATCGTGCATACCTGGAATTTGAGTCATCTCCTTTAGGAGCAATATTTGTTCTAACCCTAAAGGAATTACTTCGAGGTTGGGGGCTTCTTTAATATAGTTGAAAAGCTCATCGAGATCGACTCGGACTCGACCTCTCTCCACAATAAAAATAACTTCTGCTAATACAATAGCTGGAATAAGCATCTTTGCTTCATCTTTCTCTACCTGTGTAAGAGCCTCTTTCGCTCTTTGGCTCAATTTTGGAGAATCAATGAGATGCCAAAGCAGAATATGAGTATCAACTACATAAAGAGAGGGATTCATTCCTCTGTTAAAGTTCCCAATTGCTTCCATAGCTCCTTTTCCCATACGTGTTTTGCTTCCTGTATAGCTTTTTCATCTATTTCCACACCCTTCCAAATTCCACGAAGAGAGACAGCTTTCCTTTCGGAAACCTTTCCTTGCTCAAAATAAAGCTTCACTTTTCCTAAGCAATAATCAATGAATTCCTTGGGCAAACCCGCCATCATTTCTAATTGATATGGAGTTGTCATCGCCCACTTGTCAGTTAAGTTGTGTTTAATCAAGCCAGCAATCGTCCCATATTCAAGATTATTCCTAGCCTTTAGTTCCTCTTCCCTGCATTTGGGGCAAAGACCACTCATCCAATAATTTCTTCTGAAGGATTTACTTCCATGAGATATGACATTTAAGACACTCCCTTCTACTGCCTGATAAGTTCCAAATTTGCCCTTACATCGGTGGCATTCCTCAATTGTGCTGCTCATACCAAAGAAATATTCACAGGTTTTGCACTTATATTCGCCTTCTTCCTCCACCATCTGGCTTCCGCAAACTCCACAAATTGGAGCTTCCTCGATCTTTTCTTCTTTGACCTCTTTTTCGGGGAGGATAAAAACCTTTACTCCTTTGCTTCGGCAAGCTTGTTCTATTTCCGAATCTCCCTCTTCACAAACTATGCCAAGCTTTAAAGCCTTTCTGGGGGAAAATTGCTCTTGATAAAGCCCTTCATAGGTAAGAACTTGTCCTAGGGCTTCAAAATTCAAACTTTTCTTCGCCTCAACAAGCCAGACTTCGTCTGCTTTCTCAAAAACCAAATCTATTTGTTTTCTCCCTACACCTACCTCAAGTCTCGCCTTCCCCTTGCCGAGCTTATCCTTAATCAACTTGTCTAATAATTCTCTCTCACTTGCCATCTTATTGACTCTCTTCTTCCCTTTTGCTTAAGCGGTTGAGTATCTCCCAGATTACCGCCTCTTTAACTTCAACGTAAGTCTCATCATCTATTCCCAGAGCTTAGCGGCAGGAATCTCGCCAAAGACAAGGCTTCTCTAACCCGCAGCAGTAGCCTATATTCCCATAGCAGGTAACACTCATTGCTTTTGTTACATCTTCCTCGGCTAGCACTTCCTTCTCGGTAATTTCTTGGCAAATTTTTAGCTTCTGAATATAATCCCAAAACTGCTTACATTTCTCTGTACTTTTCGCTCTCTTTAAATTCTTCTGTAGCTTTCCTATTAGTTGGTCAAAGCTTACTAAATTTTCCATAATAAATGTCTTGAAATTTTATCTAGCCCTCACCATCTCCAGAAATCTCTCAAATAAATACATATTGTCCTCGGGGCCGGGGGAGGCTTCGGAGTGGTATTGAATGGATAGAATGGGCAAGTCTCGGTGACGAAGGCCTTCCACTGTGCCATCGTTTAGGTTTATATGGCTGACCTCCAGCCCTCCCTTTAAAGTATCAGCGTCTATGGCATAGCCATGATTCTGGGCAGTGATATGTACTTTGTCGGAGACCAAATCACGGACTGGGTGATTGCCACCCCGATGCCCAAACTTGAGCTTGAATGTCTCAGCCCCCAGAGCTCTGCCTATAAGCAGATGTCCTAAGCATATTCCCATTATCGGCTTTTTGCCTATAAGCTTTCGTACTGTCTCCGTTATGTCATCAAGAAGAGCCGGGTCTCCAGGGCCGGGGGAAAGGATGATGCCATCGGGATTTAGGGCTAAGACATCCTCTGCCGAAGTCGTGCAAGGGACAGCAGTTACCTGGCAGCCAAATTGGCTCAAGATGCGAAGTATGTTGTATTTCAAACCATAGTCGATAACTATGACGTGGGGATTGCTTCGCTGTGCTCGCAATGACAGTGGTTGGTCCTCGCTCTCACTGGGTTGCCATTCGTATGACTTATCAGTGGTAACTTGGTGAACGAAATCAACAGAGTCATATCTAGGTAAGGTTTTTAGCTCTTTCAATGCTTCTTCAGCCGTTATTTCTGAACTGAGGATTCCCATCATTACTCCAACTGATCTCAAACGGCGGGTTAAAGCACGGGTATCTATGCCGCTGATGCCGGGAATGCCATAAGCGAGCAGGAACTCATGTAAAGTACGGGTGCTTTGCCAGTGGCTGGGTTGAGGGCAATATTCCCGAACAGCTAAACCTCTCACCTGAATCTGCTTGGATTCGAAATCGGACTCGTTGATGCCGTAGTTGCCAATTAAAGGATACGTAGGAACTAAAATTTGGCCGGCAAACGAGGGATCGGTGAGCATTTCCTGATAACCTGTCATGCTAGTGTCGAAAACCACTTCACCATAGGTAGTACTCTCAGCGCCAAAGGAATAGCCTTCATAAACTGACCCATCCTCCAAAACTAAAATCGCTTTCTTAGCCATGAGATTGCTTCGTCACTTCGCTCCTCGCAATGACAACGGAATCGTCTATATAGACTATCTTGCCACTAACTATAGTTGCCATCACTTTGCCTTTGAACTGGTAACCATCGTAAGGGGTATTCTTGCCTTTGGAGGCAAAACTGCTGCTGTTTACTACCCATTCTCGGTTGGGGTCGAATATGGTGATGTTAGCTGGAAGGCATGTTTTCAAGATGCCTAATTCGCTATCTTTACCAATGATTTTCGCTGGCTCATAAGTCAGCTTGGAAATCAGCGTAGCCAGGCTTATTTTGCCTTCATGCACCAAGCCCATGAGGCAGCCGAAAGCAGTCTCGAATCCGCTGATACCAAAAGCAGCTAAATCTAGGCCACAATTTTTATCCGCCAAGGTATGTGGAGCATGGTCGGTGGCGATAGCATCAATCACCCCGTCTTTAAGTCCTTGAATCAAACACTCTATATCCTCTCTTGTTCGGAGGGGCGGGTTCACCTTGGCATTGGTATCGTAGGCTAAGGGAGTGAGATTGCTTTGCTTCACCCTCTCCCTTCCCTCTCCCTTCAAGGGAGAGGGTTTGGGTGAGGCCTTATTCAGAATTCTTTCCTCGGTTAGTGTTAGATGGTGGGGAGTGACTTCAGCAGTGACCGAAATCCCCTTTTCCTTAGCCTGGCGTATGAGCTCTACTGAGCCACAAGTGCTTACATGAGCAATATGAAGCTTAGCACCAGTTAATTTTGCTAAAGCCAGGTCACGAGCCACTATGATCTCCTCAGCGGCTGCTGGGATTCCTTTCAATCCTAACCTAGCAGATAGCCAACCTTCATTCATGATTCCATTGTTGCTCAGAGTCTTGTCCTCACAATGGTCAATGATGGGTAAGCCAAGGTCTCGGCTATAGTCCATAGCACGACGCATAACCTGCGAACTCGCTATCGGGTCCCCATCATCGCTAAAAGCGACCACTCCAGCTTCAGCTAGCTGAGCCATGTGGCAAATTTCTTTACCCTTCCTGCTCTTAGTGACACAACCTATGGGAAGGATAGCTACCAAACCTTCTTTAGTAGCCTTTTGTTTCACCCAATTTACAGCAGACTCATTATCTAAAGGCGGATTCGTATTTGCCATGCAACAAACAGCAGTAAAGCCACCAATGGCAGCTGCGCTTGTTCCCGTGGCGATAGTTTCTTTATCCTCAAATCCTGGCTCACGAAGGTGACAATGGAGGTCTATGAAGCCAGGGCAAACAATCAGCCCTGTGGCATCAAGATTCTTCGCTTGCGAAGAGCCTACAGTGCCTCCCGCCTGCATGACTTTGCCCTCATCAACGAGTAAGTCAGCAACCTGGTCTATACCTTGGCCAGGGTCAACTACATGCCCGCCGTGGATGAGCAAGGGGACAGACTTGTTCTTCATCCTATTATTAGCTTGGCATAGCTGCTGGGCTTGAACCCCCGAGACTGAGCTTCGTTCTCCGAATCAAAAATAATTAGGTTCCCTGGTTTGATCCTTCGAACTAACCAGCTGTCAGCGCTATGGTATTTCTTGTTCTCCAATTTCCCTTGATGCCAGTCTGAACTGGCAATATATCGAGGATAAAGTTCATGTTCGCAATAGATACACCTCAGGATTAAAGGCTCGATGTTTACTATCTTGAATTCAGGCTTTATATACCTTGTCTCTGTTTCCTGGTTTGACACGCAAAGTGGATTGGGGCACCTGACCCCAGAATCTCGCTTATAAACGGGATAGTCTCTCTTTTGAATAAAAGAATAATCTTCCTTAGAAATTGTAACTTCCTTAGCTCCCAGCAGCCATGCTATGAGCGCCATTCTGACAGGCACTCCCCGGGAAGCTTGCTTGAAGTACATGCTCCTGGGGTCAGCATCCACCTCATAGGCCAACTCGTCAACGCGAGGCAGTGGGTGCATGACAAGCGTTCTCTTAAACTCCTTTTCTTTGAGGAGCTTCTTATCTACCACGGGATAGCCTTGTCCTTCTGCTGTAGGTGCATGTCTTTCCTTCTGAAGCCTGGTGACATAAAGGGCATCAACCCCCGCTTCCAATTCGATTTGAATACTAATGTCAGGCAACATTGCAAGTTGATGCGGGCTGCCTGGCGTTATATATATGGCATCTAAGGGGAAGAGTCTTCCTTTAACTACTTGGCCCAGGGCCTCATACCTTTTCAGTTCACCCTTATATTCTGTAGTTAGTTTCCTTAGAACATGCTCCGGAATCTCAAGCCCAGGGGCGGGACGGAAAAGGATAGTGGCGCCGAACCTAGCCAAAGCATAAGCAAGAGAATGTATCGTTCGCCCGTATTTTAAGTCCCCCCACAGGGCGATTCTCAAACCCTCAATGCTTTGTCTTTCCTTTTTGATAGTGTAAAGATCACACAATGTTTGGGTGGGGTGTTCATGGCTTCCGTCGCCGGCATTTATTACTGGGATGCCAGCGTAATCGGCAACTACCTTGGCTGCTCCCTCCCAAGGGTGTCTAATAACAATTATATCAGCGTAACTTCCCACCACTCTTGCCATATCAGCAAGGCTTTCCCCTTTGGCTAGAGAGGTTGCACCTACCTCAACCGCACTTATAATTTTCCCTCCAAGTCTGAGCATCGCAGTCTCAAAAGACAGTCGTGTTCTGGTGCTCGGCTCAAAAAACAGACTCGCTATAATCTTTCCCTGGCATACCCTGGACTGGCTGGCTAATGAATCCGACATTTCATCTGCCAGGGAAAACAGTGCCTCGATTTCCCCGCTGGATAAATCGTCTATGGTCACCACACTTCTATTCGCCAGACTCATAGCTTCTTTGGTTCTCCTTTGAAAGTCGGCCTCTAGCTAGATTCATAATTGCCACCTCATCTATGCCATCAGTCTCCTCCAGATGAACCTGTATCTTCTCGTCCTTGGAGCTTGGTATATTCTTGCCCACGTAATCGGCTCGGATGGGAAGTTCTCGATGGCCGCGATCAATGAGCACAGCTAACTGAATAGACTTCGGACGCCCAAAATCCATGAGGGCATCCATAGCTGCCCGGATGCTCCGCCCAGTATAGAGGACATCATCAACCAAGATTACATGCTTATCAGTAATGTCCACAGGGATATTGGTACTCTGAACCGCTGACTTTAATTCCGACTTCGAAATGTCATCGCGATAAAACCCAATATCCAGAGCGCCTACAGGGATTGGGATTCCTTCAAAGCTTTCAATCGTGGTAGCTATACGCTTAGCCAGAGGCACTCCCCGAGTCCACATGCCCACAAGTACAATACCTTTAGCACCCTTGTTTCTTTCCACAATTTCGTGGGCAATACGAGCCAGAGCCCGTGCTATCTCCTCTGGAGTCAGGAGGACTTTTTCAGGCATTAAAAAACCTCCCGCCTTCGAACTGGCAAGAGGTTTCAATGGGCGCTTCTATTGTAGCTTGCTTCAGCATACTTCCCCTTACCAGCCTCACTGGACTGATTTAAAGGTTTAATAAATTTTACCACACCCATAAAAATAATGCAATCAGATAGGAACGGATATATCTAATTGACAATGGAACCACCTTGTGCTATAGTAAGTGAAAATCTAGTATTTAAGTGAGGTACGAGAAATGAATTACGGGCGTGAGTTGCTCAAGGGGAATACTGATTCCTTGCTGCTTTGCTTAATCAATCACCAGCCTACATATGGTTATCAAATCGTAAAAGAACTGGAGAAAAGAAGCAACGGGTATTTCCAGTTTAAGGAAGGGACCCTTTATCCCGCTCTCCACCGCCTGGAGAAAGACAGAGTTATCAAGGGGAAATGGCAAATGCTACCTAATGGGCAACAAAGACGGTATTACTACATAACTAAAAAGGGACAGCAAGCTTTAGCTAAAAGGCTGGCTATATGGCAAGATTTCTCCACCGCGGTTAAAGCAATAATACAACCAGAAACAATCTAGCACCACTATGGCAAACAGTATAAGTCACTATTTAAATAGCTTTAAGGCTTGCCTCAAGATCGATTTGGCTATCAAAGATAGTGTGGCTCAGGAACTTTACACACATCTCGAGGATAAAAGCCGGGAGCTAAAAGAAACTGGGCTTAGCGAAGAAGAAGCAGACAAAGTCGCTACACAAGCGCTTGGCCCACCCGAATTAATTGCCCAGCAGATCTATGAAACACATGCTCAAGGTAGTTGGCGAGAGGCATTTTTCACTGCCTTGCCTCATTTTCTCGTCGCCTTGCTCTTTGCTTCATATTATTGGCAAAACATCTTCTGCATATCAATCATATTGATGACCATTGTTGGCATAGCGATTTATGGCTGGCATAAAGGCAAGCCGATATGGTTCTTCCCTTGGTTAGGATATTATCTTCTGCCAGTAATAGTTACAGGAATACTGCTAATTTACCTTCCTCAAGGTTGGGGCTGGATAGCAGCGCTTATCTATATTCCTCTGGTTCTCTTTGTGCTTATCTACATAGTGGAGCAAACTGCGAGACGGGAGTGGCTCTATGCATCATTAATGTTAGCTCCCATGCCCGTAATATTCAGTTGGTTGTTAGCACTAGGCATGGGAAATGGGTTTTTGATGGATAACATGTGGATGGCAACGTTGCAAACAAAGGTTCCCTGGGTAGTTGTTAGTTTCCTTACCTTAGCTTTAGCTACCATTAGCTTTGTCCGCCTCAAATCAAGGTGGGGCAAAACTACTGCCCTATTAATCCCCCCGATCGCAATCTTAATATGGATAACCTTGGCAAACAGAGGAAATATCGATTTCTGGGGTTGGCTGATATTAATCTTCTCTTTATTCGCTTTTACTAGCCCAGCCTGGATACAGGCTAGGATACAACAAACACAAAGGGCGCGAGAATCTGTGCCAGGTTAAAGCCTCGCACCAACAATAGCTAGAAGATTAACCTTGCTTCTGACTCCACAAGTTAGGTTGAGATTGAGCATCTTTTTTGCCAGGCAGTCCTAAGTGTTCATAAGCAAGCCTAGTAGCTACTCTGCCACGAGGTGTACGCTCTAGAAAACCTAGCTGGAGAAGGTAAGGCTCGTACACATCCATAATAGTATCAGCATCCTCGCTAATAGAAGCAGCAATAGTATCTAGACCTACAGGGCCACCATCAAATTTATCAATTATTGTATGCAGTACCCTATGGTCTACATCATCCAAACCCACAGAATCTATCTCTAGCTTTGAAAGCCCCTCTAGAGCTATTTTCTTGGTGATAACCCCATTTGCCATGACTTGAGAATAATCTCTTACTCGCTTTAGGAGGCGATTAGCCACTCGAGGAGTGCCCCTGGCACGTTGGGCAATTGGGGCAAGCCCCTCCATCTCTACTATCAACTTGAGGATAGTTGATGACCTCTCCAGAATCGTCTGTATTCCTGCCTCACTATAGAAATCAAGATGGTATGTCGCTCCAAACCTATCACGAAGCGGAGGACTCAGTAAAGCAAAGCGTGTAGTAGCCCCGATCAAAGTAAAGCGAGGTAAATTTAGCCGCAGACTTTTAACTGCTGGGCCTTTACCCAAAAAGATATCAAAAACAAAATCTTCCATTGCTGGATAGAGTTTTTCCTCTACTATGTGGCTAAGCCGGTGGATCTCGTCAAGGAAAAGGACATCCCCCTCATGCAGATTAGTAATAATGGCTGCTAAGTCTCCAGGGTGCTCTATCGCCGGCCCGGAACTAACTTTAACACTAACTCCCATCTCAGCAGCGATGATATAAGCCAGGGTAGTCTTTCCCAAACCAGGAGGTCCGTAAAGAATAATATGGTCCAGTGGTTCACGTCTTTTCCTGGCAGCCATGATGGCTATTTTTAGATTATCTTTGACTTTCTCTTGACCTATAAATTGGGCTAGGCGTTTAGGGCGGAGACTAGAGTCAATAGAGCTATCCTCGATAGTCGGCTCGCCTGAAACAATACGCATGTCTGCCTCTTAGGTAAATTCAAATTCCATTTTTAGGATTTAGATATTAGTATTTAGTGCTTCCTCTTGTTGTAGGGGGGCTTCAGTATCTAATTGGTAGACCCCTGTCCCAACTTCTTTCTCAATTAAAAATCGAGAGGGTATAAGCTTGCCAAGGATAACGTTTTCCTTAAGTCCGCGAAGTTTATCTATTCTACCTCTAACAGCGGCATCAACAAGAACACGTCCAGTCTCTTGGAAAGAAGCAGCAGCCAACCAGTTGTCCTTAGTCAAGCTGGCTCTAGTTATTCCCAAAATCACAGTTTGAGCTGTTGCTGGCTCACCTCCCTCAGCCAGCACCCCAGCATTCACATCTTCATAATCAAATCGATTCACCAACTCACCAGGTAAGAGCCCTGTATCACCCGAGGAAATAATCCTTACTTTGCTCAACATCTGACGAATAATGACACCAATGTGCTTATCATGTATATTTACCCCTTGAGAGCGATATACCTTCTGTATTTCATCAATTAGATATTGCTGCTCCACTTCTTTACCCATAATATGTAAAATATCATGTGGATCAATAACACCTTCAGTAATTCTCTGACCTGCCTTTACCTTATCACCTGATTGAACAAGCAAATGTGCACCAAGTGGCATAATATGCTCTCTCTCCTCCCTCTCCTCATATTTAATATAAATATGGTTATCCTCAATGATAACTTGACCTGCGACCCTAGCTACTATAGGTTGTTCTTCAGCTATCGTTGGCAAACGCTCACCCGCCTTCTCCGGAGGAGGAAGTAGAATCGTGCCCACGTTAACCAATTGCCCATTAGTTACAAGTGGAGTCGCCCCTGAGGGGAATGGGTATTCATCCGAATAGAATTCAGAACTTGTGATCTTGACCACAATCTCCCCATCAGCATGGGTTACTTCAGCAGTGCCATCGATCTCAGAAATGATAGCACTACCCTTTGGTATTCTTGCTTCAAAAAGTTCCTCTACACGTGGCAACCCAGTGGTAATATCAGTACCCACTACACCTCCTGTATGAAAGGTACGTAGAGTAAGTTGAGTTCCTGGCTCACCAATGCTCTGGGCAGCAATAATTCCTACAGCGGTACCAAGCTTTACTAATTGTCTCGTGGCCAAATCTCTGCCATAACAATATCGACAGATACCAAATCGAGAATGACAAGCAAGAGGCGATCTCA
>Ga0209121_10004004_pt1 | contig 13934 bp, 9 predicted proteins | sample Cruoilmetagenom3_FD_187292 | JGI IMG/M metagenome (GOLD analysis project Ga0209121, IMG submission 187292) | Oil polluted marine microbial communities from Coal Oil Point, Santa Barbara, California, USA - Sample 3 (SPAdes) (version 2) | ecosystem: Environmental > Aquatic > Marine > Oil seeps ...
GTAAATCCGAAGAAGTTAAGAGTCGATCTGAAAAATTGTGGATTGGGCGAAGGAAAAGCTTTTTATACAAGGTTACAATGTAACCATCTATGAAACGGGAAAATGTGCTATTAGTCCGAGTAGATGACCATGTTTATGATAGGGTGGAAGAAATAGTAGCTGATTCAAGAGATTTAGGTATGACGAAGTCAGAATGTATATATACAATACTTAAAGCGTTCTTTGAGGTAAACAATCCTCCGAAAGACTTTGAAAAGATCAGAGAACTTACTATAAAAATGAGGAAGGGTTTGTTCTGACTTTTGTAAGAAGTGGTTATTTGGATGGTTACACTGTAACCAATCAAAAAATGCTTCTGATTTTTCCAGATGGGTTATAAGTTCACTTCAACTCAAGATACCAGAGAGCCATTCTTTTTTTCTATGTCTCTCCCCCATCTATAATAGTGAACGACGCCATGTTTGTACTGATGGCGATGGGTATGGGTGCGAATGGACGAACGCGCGCCACAACTGGACACTTTTGGGATGAGTGTGGCGAATCGCTCAACCCTGCGATCAACACTATTGCGATGTCCTACACACACTCTACAACGAGGCACACCATAAGCAACGCGGCAACCCCGATTGATGATGATCAGGTCACATCAGCAGATGCAACCATCACGCTCTGATGGTGGCGCGCGGAGAACACAACGATGATGCAGACATGAATTGTGGCGGCAGGAAACATAGAGATCGGTTAAATTTATGTATCATGGTGATGTTGCTAACAGCACATGAGACGGTACGATCTGCATGGCGGGCTTACGGTATCGTTGTTTGTTTGCCATAGTGAACTTGCCGAAGCACATGGTAAGATGAACGCAAAACCGCCATATACAGGCTCTGTACTTAAGTGCGGGGTTTGGTGACTGCATGAATCTATCGTAATGGGTATGGAGGTCGGGACGATTGTGTGGATCGGAAGGGTTTTGTGGGGTGGGTGTGTGTAATGCATATATAACTCCAAATTGAGGTATATGTGGAGTATTGCAGATATGCCAAAGATAAGCAATAAGCAAAATTCGCGCCGCTTTCGGCGGATGCTTTGCTCGCTCATTTTGCTTGGTATTTTTAAAATTTTAAAATAAGATTCAGATACAGATAAATGACAATAAAAGCAATAACAGAAATTTTTGGAATCATCTTAGGTTTAGTGGGATCATATCTATTGGCAGGAGAATATTTATTAGGAGAAAGAATCGAAAAGCTCGAAAAGTGGTTAAACAAATTATCTAATAGTTCTTCTTATTTTTCCATAATAAAAAAGATTCATGTGACCCCACCAAATGGAATATACCCAACTCAGAGTTGGCAGCAATTTCGTAGCCGTCTGATACTTGGTGTCATCATTACTTCAATTCCTGTGTTGTTATGTATGTTTTTTATTGGAAAATCTCTCGCTAAACTTGTTCCTATATACTTAAATATCCCTATAATTCTTTTTGGTGGTTTTATTATTTGGTTTTTAATCTATTGGATCTCATTGAGTATAGAGGTTGTGATATTTAAGATACATTGTAATACAAGTGGCAAGCGAATATCTTGGTGGATTCTTATACCAGCATCCATACTTGCATTCATTTGGCAACTTTTCGAGGGTTTGACCTTGTATATGGCTGTTGGAATTTTCCTTGGGTATGCTATTGATATTTCAATTTACCCACTTAAAAAAATTAAATCATTTGGTCAAAGACATGATTTTGGTCATCTTACTGCTCTTTTAGGGGCTATTTTACTCACAGCGGGAGTAATATTAACATTCACAAGTCAACATTTGTGAAACAAACCATCCAAAATTTCTGATCTCATGTGGGCGAGAAATTTCGCCAGATAAAATGCTTCGCCACTATCGTGGCTCGTCCTTCAGGTCGCCTAACATGGTGTATACGGCTCACCTCGTTCACCCAAATTTCGGCTTCGCCGAAACTTCGTATAGCGAAAACGTCAGTAAAATTCGCCCCACCCTCGGCGAACACACGCTCGCCCCACCCCACATATATCATATATACTAACCCAATCGCCCGACCTCCAACGCATCGGATGCCTCGGACTTCCAGTCCGAGGTGGCGCGGACGGGGCTTATTCCCAAAGAAAGTTGTTTTTGTTTTTGGTACTGTTCTTGTTTGGAATTATTCATGTCTGCAAAAATTGTATATAGGATGGAGGGGATATGTTAGGATAGTTCAGATCTGAGTTCAGGTGATAAACAGATGGGTGATAGCGCGATGGTGGTCCATGAATCTTGTTGAGGGTATGATTATCTCTGCTCCCTTTTTGCAGGGGAGGGCGGTGGTGAAGAAGTTTGAGACGATGCGGGGTTATTATTTGCTTGAGGTTATTCTTGTTGGTAGCAGTAAGTTTATGTCGCTTCGTATATCTGAGTCGCAGTTGGATGAGGTTGGGGTTGAGGCTGCTGATCCGTTTGAGCATCTGGTGGATGGGAGGGATTTCTTCTTTTGGATTGAGGCTAATCGGTTGAGGTTGGCGTATCAGTTTGATCCTACGCTTGCTGTGAATGTTTCGCAGGTTAATCCGTTGCCGCATCAGATTGAGGCTGTGTATTCTTATGCTCTTAGAACTCCTAATATTCGTTTTTTGATTGCGGATGATGCTGGTGCTGGTAAGACTGTGATGGCGGGGCTTATCGTAAAGGAGCTTCAGTATCGGAATATGGCGAGGAAGATACTGATTGTTGCGCCGGGTCATCTGAAGTATCAGTGGCAGCGGGAGATGAGGGAGAAGTTTGACACGAGGTTTACCTTGGTGAACCGTGGTCTTATGGATGAGTCTTTTTGGGGGGAGAATATCTGGGAGGAGCTTGATCTTTGTATTGCGTCGATCGATTTTCTGAGGCAGGATGATGTTGTTCAGACCTTGAGGTCTGCTGTGTGGGATCTTGTGGTTGTTGATGAGGCGCATAAGCTGTCTGCCTATGGGTATTCGACCAAGGAGGGTGTGAAGGTTAATAAGACAAAGAGGTATAGGGTTGGGGAAATCCTATCAAGGAATGCGACGCATCTGCTTTTTTTGACTGCGACCCCGCATCGGGGGGATGATGAGAATTTCAGGCTTTTCCTTGATCTGTTGAGACCGCAGTTTTTCTCGAAGACCGAGCTTCTTAAAGAGTCGGTTGAGAATAAGGATAATCCGCTTTTTATTCGTAGGTTGAAGGAGGATATGAAGGATTTTGATGGTACTAATCTATTTCCACCGAGAAATGTTGTGACTGTGACCTTCCCGCTTATGGATGATGAAAGTAAGCTCTATTATGAGGTGACCAATTATGTTCAGAACTATTTTAATCGTGCAAAGGAGAATCGGTCGATCACCTTTGCGATGATGATCCTTCAGCGGAGGCTGACGTCGAGTGTGTTTGCAGTTCTTCGTTCGCTTGAGAGACGTAAGATGCGGTTGGAAGAGCTTCTTGAGCTACCTGAAAAGATAAAGCAGGATAGCGAGTATGCGATGCTGGATAAGATAACAGATGAGGATCTGGAGGACATGGAGGAAGCAGAGCGATGGAGGATAGAAAAGAAGCTTGAAGACCTGACTATTGCGAAGAACATTAATGAGGTGCGGATGGAGATTGGTGAGCTGGATAGGCTCATAGTGCTTGCAAGGACGGTGATGGGGGCAGAGATTGAGAGCAAGCTTGTTAAGCTTCGGGAGGACGTGTTGCAGAATCTTGGTGGGAGAAAGCTTCTCATCTTCACGGAGTTCAAGGACACGCTCTCGTACCTGGAGGAGAAATTAACATCGTGGGGGTACAGTGTGAACACGATTCATGGCGGAATGAAGATGGATAGTCGGATTGAGGCTGAGGCTCGTTTCAAGAACGAGACACAGATCATGATCGCAACAGAGGCTGCTGGTGAGGGAATAAACCTTCAGTTCTGCTCTTTGATGGTGAACTATGATATCCCGTGGAATCCGAACCGTCTTGAACAGAGGATGGGGCGGATACATCGTTATGGTCAGGATAAGGAGGTTTTCGTCTACAACATGGTGAGCAAGGACACAAGGGAGGGGCAGATCCTTGAGCGATTGTTTGAGAAACTCAATCTGATGCGGGAGAGTCTTGGCTCGGACAGGGTCTTTGATATCATCGGTGAACTCATGCCAGGCGCAAGACTTGATGACCTACTTCGTGATGCGATAACAGGACAGCGGAGGATCGAGGAGATATATGAGTGTGTTGACAGCATCGATGAGCGTGAGGTTAGGGAGACGATGGATCGCATATTCATGACAAGTCTTGCAACCCGGCATATAGACTACTCGGGCATGATCATGCAGTGTCATGAGGCTGATGAAAACCGCCTGATGCCAGAGTACATTGAGGACTTCTTTCTTATGGCGTTTCAGAGGTTTGGTGGGTCTTTCGAGAAACTTGACGATCACTATCGGATCCGGTCTGTGCCGTTTGAACTCCGGAAACTGAATGATGACTACAATTTCAAATCGAGGTATGGGAAGGTCTCCAGGAACTATGCTCATGTCACGTTTGACAAGGGGATTGCAAAGTCGCATTCAGCGTATGAGTATGTTGCCCCCGGGCATCCGCTTCTTGAGGCAGTTAACCAGCGAATACTCGATGAGCTATCAGGATCTGATAGCTTCGCGGTCTTCAAGGACGAGACCAATCTGATAGGGGGCATGATCTGGTTCATCGTTGGAGAGGTGACAGATGGAGTCGGGCAGGTTGCTGGAAGGCGGATATTCAGCCTCTTCCAAAGCATGGAGGGCGATGTGCAGACCATGAATCCATCGATCCTATGGGATCTATCTCCACTGGATATCTACAACTCAAACGATCTTCCAAGTGATATCTTTGATAGAAGAGATGAGATCGAGGAGTATGCTGTAACCAACATGCTCTTCCCCTATCTATCAGAGATTCAGGAGATCAGAAGGCGAGAAACCTCAATCAAAGAAAGATACGGTCTACGATCTCTAGGGTATCTCCTGCAAGAATCAGGTGACAGGCTGCTGCACTACGATGAGGAGGCACTGCTTGGTAAAGATATGAGCATGCCAATACTGAATGAGGAACGGAGAAAGGAGGACTTAGACAGGAAAATAGAGGAATTAAAAGAGGAAATAAGGATTGAAAGCAACCTCACCGTATCAAATCCAGAAATAATAGGAGTCGCTGCCGTTATACCATCCAGTAAGATTGATACATCGAATAAAACCCCAACCTCGTCTGATATGCACCCTGACAAGGAGATAGAGGAAGCCGGCATGGAGACTGCAATCGGGTTCGAGAGAGAAGATGGCTGGACGGTAGAGGACGTTCACACAGAGAACCTCGGTTTTGACCTTCGCTCTGTGAAGTACGATGAGGACGGTATCTTCAAGGACATCCGATACATAGAGGTGAAGGCGAGGGCAAAAGAAGGCAGCATAAGGCTTTCAGCAAACGAATGGAAGAAGGCGAAACGTTTTCAGGATCAGTACTGGCTCTACATCGTGACAGACGCCGGAACCCAGACACCAAAGCTCACACGAATCCAGAACCCACATCATCGATTCAGGATTGATGAGGACATCTACGCGACAGGGTACATCATACCGTTTGAGAGGTTGAGAGACTCATAGGATATAGATAATGTTAGAACGATGAAAGTAAGAGACCCTATACATGGCTTTATTGAATATGGTGATAAAGAAGAACAGATTATTAATACTCGGATATTTCAGCGATTGAGGGGAATAAAACAACTTGCACTTGCGAGTTTTGTGTATCCGGGTGCGCATCACACCAGGTTTGAGCATTCACTGGGTGTGATGCATCTGGCTGGCAAAGTCGGGCATCAATTAGAGTTAAAAGATCAAGTTGATAACTTAAGGCTGGCAGGACTTTTACATGATATTGGTCATGATCCCTTCTCCCATGTGTCGGAGCAGGTCATCGAAGACCAGATGGTTGATAGGAAGAAGATTCTGAAGAAATATCATGCGCAAAATGTTCAAGAACTGCTTAGCATACTGTTGATCGAGAATAACGATGAGATAAATGGGATACTTTCCGATACAGAAAGAGATGGCATTATTGACCTTCTTAACAAGGGGGAGCGGAGGTCAATAGAGAAAGATATCATATCAGGACCCCTTGATGTTGATAAGTTCGATTACCTCCTGAGAGATGCATACTTTGCCGGGGTGAAGTATGGTGTGTTCGATCTGGAAAAAGTGATCGAAAGTTTAACTCCAATCAGAATAAGTAGAGAAGAAGAACAGTTGGGTATAAAGGATGAAGGAATTTATTCCGTGGAGCAGTTGCTACTTGCAAAGTATCACATGAACGTTCAGGTCTACCAGCACAGGATAAGGCGGATAGTAGATGCAATGCTTGTGAAAGGGATAGAATATGCTCTTGAAGAGGGCATAGATGAGATTAAAAGCATCTTTGAGTTCGAGGATAGCCAGGAGTTTCTATCCAACTTTATTCAGGTTGATGACAACGAGGTAGTTAGGATTGTGAGATCTAAGAGTGATGGCTGGGCAGGAGATATTTTTAAAAGGATAGCAGAGAGGAGGCTTTTCAAAGAGATTTATCAGGTTGAGGTAGATTATAGAAACTTTAAAGATGCTGTCTCACTTAAAAATGCAATGAATCCATCTTATGACCAGAAAGAACGGATAACCAACAAAATTGCCGAACACTTGAAAGTACCCTCTGAATTGGTGATCTTCGACCTTCAAAGCAACTCAAACCCGACATTTAAGTCACCACAAGTTACTATAGACACCAAAACGATGATGGTGAACACACCGACGGGTCTCCGGCAAACCTTTCCAGAGGGTTCAACGGTCTTCAACAACACATCCATTAACCCACAAAAAACAAGCATTCACATTTACGCATCACTCGATGAAAGAGGTGATCGAGAGATGCGAAAGAAGTTTATAGATGGTGTTAAAGAGACTTTATCAGAAATAATTGGAGATGAGCTAACATGATGACAGATGAACTGGTCATCCTATTGTTGCATGAGAGCGATAAAAAGATGGTTGCCGGTAGGACCCTGCTGCAGAAGACAATCTGCTTCCTCAATGAGAAGAATAACTTTGGGGTCGATTTCACTCCATACTATTATGGACCCTATAGTTCAGATGTTGCGGATGCGGTGGAAAGCTTGAAGGCAAGCGGTATCGTTAACGAAGTTGTTGAGGAGTTTCCCGTCTTTAATACCTCGGTGGGCTTTGAGATGAGGAGATATACGTATCAACTGACAGGGATAGGGGCGGAGATCGCAGAAAATCTCGAAAAGAATTACTCAGATGAGGTGGCAAAGATAAAGGATACGCTCTCCTCGATGAAAACGTTGGATGGGGCGCAGGACTACAGAAATCTCTCTATTGCAGCTAAGATGCATCACATCTTAAAGATCGAGGAGAAGCCCATGTCCACAGAAGAGATACAGGAGGAGGCACAGGCTCTGGGATGGGACATAGGAGATGAAGGTGCAGAAGACGCCATAAAATTCCTTGAAGGTTTGAATATGGTGCGGTAGACATCATGACCACACGCTTCATCGAACACGACCTGCCGCTTGCAGAGATCTCAGAGGAATCAGCAAGAGAGAAGAACATCCGGCAAGGTCATCCATCCACGCTCCACATCTGGTGGGCGCGCCGTCCGCTTGCAGCAAGCAGGGCAACAAGCTTTGCAGCACTCATCGACCTGCCAGATGACCCCGAGAAGAGGGAGGAGATCAGGGAACTCATAACGAAGATCACACCATGGGAAGCTGTGAAGAACGGAAACAACGAACACATCAGGAAAGCCCAACAGATGATTAGGGAGCAGTGGGGTGATACACCCCCAAGGGTTCTTGACCCCTTTGCCGGTGGTGGTTCGATCCCTCTTGAGACACTACGATTGGGATGCGAGACCTACGCAAACGATCTCAATCCAGTAGCAGTCTTCATCGAAAAAGCAACGCTCGAATGGTCACAGAAATTCGGCATAATGATCGACGCTCCAGACTCAAAACAAAGAGAACTTGATGGCAGTAAAAAAGTGAACTTCCTCACATACATGGTCGAAAAATGGGCTAACAGCATACTCGATCAAGCAAAGAACGAGATCGGTAGGTTCTATCCAGAAGAACCAGACGGATCGATCCCAGTGGGCTACATCTGGGCTCGAACAATCCCCTGCCAGAACCCAGACTGCAACGCACATATCCCACTAATCAGACAGTACTGGCTTGCAAAAAAGAAGAATAAAAAAGTAGCATACAAGCCAATCGTTGATAAAGAGCATGAAAAAGTAGATTTTGAGATCGTTGAAGGCGATATGGGGGATTTTGATCCAGGTGAGCGTACGGTTTCACGGGCTGATGCAAGGTGTCTGGTATGTGGACAGGTTACAAAAGCGAATCTTACCCGGGAGCTTGCAAGAGCCGGAAAGATGGGGCAGAGGTTGGTTGTAATTGTTCTACGTCATCCAAATAAAAGTGGAAAGACATACAGGATTGCAACAGAAGACGATTTCGAGATTTTTAAAGAGGCAGAGGAGTATCTACAGGAGAAGATCGCAGACTGGCAATGGCTTGAAACCCCGATTCCAGATGAGAAGATGCCACCGATTGGAACTTATGGCATCGATGCACAGAGATACACTGTGAACCAAGAGTGGGGCGAGCTATTTAACTCTCGCCAGAAACTTGCACTTATCACCTTCATGGAGAAGATAAAACTCTCATTTGAAAGTATAAGAGATGAATGCGGGAAGATGGGATTGGAAGACCATGGACTTGATCCAGAAGAGGCGGCTAAAGCTGTGATGGGGTATTTGGGAATTATACTTGATATGCATGCTGCGTTTAATAATGAGTTTGCTAGATGGGAGAATACATCTGAAGCTATAAAGCATCTTTTTGGTAGGCAGGCTCTTGGTATGGTGTGGGATTATGCAGAAGTTGCATCATTCAGCGGTTCTACAGCTACGATAAACTCTGGGCTTCCATACTATGTCAAAAACATTCAATTTGGAAGTCCTCTATCATTAATCGGAAATACTACATCACTATCTTCTTCTGCCACCTCTCTCCCCTTCCCAGATAACCACTTCGACGCCATTATCACAGATCCACCATATTATAACAATGTGCCCTATGCAGATCTTTCTGACTTCTTCTATGTCTGGTTAAAACGTTCTGTTGGCGATATTTTTCCAGATCTATTTGCAACACCGCTTACACCCAAAGCTGCTGAGGCGATTGCAGACCCCGTGCGGCAGGAGAATGCCAAAGAGTTCTTTGAAAATGCCCTTTCCGATTCCTTTAAAGAGATATATCGTACACTAAAGCCTGGTGGCATTGCTGTCATCGTCTATGCTCATAAGTCCACCTCTGGCTGGGAGACGATGCTTAACTCGCTTGTTAATGCGGGTCTTGTTGTTACTGCATCCTGGCCCATTCATACCGAGATGAAGACACGGCTTCGTGCATCGGCATCGGCTGCTCTTGCTTCCTCTATCTACATGGTCTGCCGCAAGATGGATCGTGAGATGGTTGGCTATTATAGCGAGGTTCAGCCGATGATTAAGGAGAGGGTTGAGGAGAAGCTCCGGCAGTTCTGGGATGAGGGGATTGTAGGGGGTGATTTCTTTATCTCTGCTATAGGTCCTGCTATGGAGGTGTTCAGCAGGTATGAGCGGGTTGAGAAGTACTCTGGGGAGGTTGTGACGACAGTAGAGCTTCTTGACTACATCAGAACGGTTTCAACTGGGTTTATTGTGCAGAGGCTTCTCAAGGATGCCTCATCCTCAAGTATCGACAAGGAGTCGCAGTTCTATCTGACCTACAGGTGGACGTATCTTGATAACACGGTTGTGTATGATGATGCAAGGAAGCTTGCGAGTGCGGCTGGCGTGAATCTTGAGGAGCTATGGGGGAAGGGCTGTTTTGTTAAGAAGAGTGGCTCAAAGATATCGGTGCTCGATCCAAAGAGCCGGGGTGAGTTCGATAAGGTTCAGTCTATGGTTGATGTGATGCATAAGGTGGTGCTTCTCTGGGAGAAGGGTGAGCGAGACGATATATCTGAGCTCTTGCGGGAGACGGGCTTTAGCGAGAGTCCAGCTTTCAGGCAGTTTGCTCAGGCTGTAGCAGAGAGTCTTTTGAATGGGAATAAGGAGAAGCAGCTATTGGAGGGTTTTCTGATGGGGATAGATAGCTATATGGGGGAGAAAGGTAGAATGGATACGGATCAAACAATGCTCAGTCATTTTGAGGGGGAATAAATGCATGTATAACTGGTATGATATAGTTGAGCCTCATCAGGACATAAAGGATGGGGAATTTGATGAATCGGTCTTTGCCGCCAAACTATGGGATGCTGTGCTTGGAACTGCACCAGCAAACTACTCAGACCCATATCTCTTTTTTAAGAAGACATATCTTACAGATGGGTTGAAGAATCTCCTTCTTAAGGTGAATAATAAGCTTAAAAATGGTAAAGGGGCTTCTGTTATCGAGATTAAGACTGAGTTTGGTGGTGGAAAGACCCATGCTCTGATCTCAATCTACCATTATCTTATGAATGGTGAGAGGGTTAAGAGCCAGCTACCAGAGGGGTGTGATATCATCGATGCGGGAGTCGCGGTCGTCGTCGGTACAGAGCTTGACCCGGTAAATGGGCATGAGCGGGATGGCTTAACGATCAGGACACTATGGGGTGAGATAGCGTATCAGCTTGGGGGCGTGGAAGGCTACCATGAGCTTGAGGAGTCGGATCGCTTAAGGGTGTCACCTGGAAAGGAGAGGCTCAAAACCTTCCTTGAGCAGCATGAGCCATTTGTTCTTCTCATCGATGAGGCACTGATATATATAGCAAAGGCGCAGGGCGTGGAGTTTGCAGAAAGCACTCTGGGATCGCAGACCTTTGCATTTTTGCAGGAACTGACCGAGACCGTGTCATCGCTTAAAAAGGGCATGATGCTTGTCACACTCCCATCAAGCCACCTTGAGGATTATACGAAGGAATCCAGTGAGTCGCTTGCACGACTGGACAAGATATTTGGCAGGATCGAATCGTTTGAGACACCCGTTAAGGGGGAGGAAATCTACTCAATCATCACGAGAAGGCTCTTCTCACAGACAATAGATCAGGAAAGACGGGATCAGGTTGTTCATCAGTACTTTGAGCTATACCAGAGACACAGAGACGAACTGCCTGCAAAAGTGAAAGAAAGCGATTATCTGAGGAGAATGGAACTTGCGTACCCATTCCACCCAGAGGTGATAGATGTTCTAAACGAGAAATGGAGCACATTCTCGTCATTTCAGCGAACAAGAGGCGTGCTAAGACTTCTTGCAAACGTCATAGAAGACCTTTACAGAAAAGAGAAAAACATAGACCTCATCCTACCATCGGATATCGGGCTGGACGCCCCCTCTCTGAGGCAGGAGTTTCTGCATCACATCGGGAATGAGTATGAGGGCATCATCGGATCAGACATATCCGGTCATGATGCAAAGTCCCTGCTGCTTGATCGGGAGAACAAGGGATGGAAACATCTTGCAGAACGCATATCAATAGCGATCTTCATGTACTCCTTCTCTGCTGACCGATCCGAGAGGGGGGCGACACTCGAATACATCAAGCTTACAACACTACATGCTGAGACTATACCCTCAATGGTCACAGAGGTTCTTCAACGGCTTGATAAGACTCTGTGGTATCTTAACGAGAAGGGCGGGATGTACCACTTCTCAAAAATCCCAAACCTGAATCGGATGATCCTCGATAAGAAGGAGAGATATAATGAATCCTATGAGGAGGAGATGCGATCCGTACTACAGAAGGAAGCTGGAAAGGGATTTAGAGCCTATCTCTGGACAAGAGGGTCAGAGGATGTGCCGGATAACCGAGAGCTCAAGCTTGTGATCCTTCATCCCAATGCAGATGAAGTCACGCCATCAAGGTGGCTTGATAAGCGAGGTATCACCTTCAGAACCTACAAGAACACAATAATCTTTGCTATGGTTGATCCTGCCGGTTTCGGGCACCTAAAAGAACAGATTAAAGAATATCTGGCTCTAAATGAGATCAAAGAAGGAATCGAGTCCGGGGCGGAGGAGAGTCTCAAAGACAGACTTCTGGAGGTGACTCAAAGAATCAAACGGATCAAGGATGACTTCTCATACAACGTACGAAGGATGTACAATACGCTGGTTGTAGGAGCAGAGAGCATCTCACTTGGACAGCCAACGGTCGGTAAAGAAGGACTCTCAACATGGTACATGAGAGAGCTTGAGACAAGAGAAAGAATCGTCAAGAACCTGCATTATCGCTTTCTGGTAAACCGATTCCTCAGAGACAAAGAATTGATAGAAACGAGACTCATCATGGATCAATTCTACAAGGATACGAACATGCCAATCCCTGCATCACTGGATGTGATCAAGAGGATGATTAAAAGCGGTGTAACCGATGGCGCATTTGGAGTCGGGTTTGTTGAGGATGAAGAAGTTGAAGCAGACTCCATAAAGACCGAAAGCTGTGAGATAACCTTCGGTGAAAGCGAGGTTATAGTATCAAAGGCATTGGTTCAAAGGATAATATCGGAAAGAGAGAAGAAGGAAGAAACAACTGAAGGCAAGGATAAAGAGCCAGAACCCGGTGGTGGTGAACCTCGAGTGATCGTTACACCACCAAAACCGCCAGAAAAACCGTCAGATACCATAAAGAAGTTCAAGAAGATCAGGATGAGGGTGGAGAATATTCCATCTGCCAAGATTGCAGAGATAAGCCGGGGTGTGTTGATGCCGATCAGTCAAGAGGTGGGTGGTTTCGAGCTCACGCTGGAGATAAATATCGATGATGAAGAGGGAGTATCAGTATCAACTATACAGAACAAGGTTAAAGAGACAATCCAGCAGATAGGAGCGAAGATTGTAAGAGAGGAGATGAAGTAAGAAATCAATACCAATATCAGACTCCAACAACCATGATGCAACATGAAAGGACACCTGCACATCCCTACCCTTATCATAATATTTCTGTGCTGCTACCATCCTGCGGCTGCATGGTCTAACGACAGTTGCAGCGATGATCTAGCAAACCCAAGTTATAGCATACCCGACATCAATCAGCTTAATGAAGAGGAAACACTCCGGGTTGGCGCATTCAACATACAGGTGTTCGGGAAGACCAAGGCATCAAAGCCTGAAGTTATGGATGTGCTCGGGAAGATTATCCGTACCTACGATGTCGTTGCCATTCAAGAAATCAGAGACAAATCCCAAACCGCGCTTCCTGCACTGGTCGATGTCGTGAACTCAGATAACCCACAGTATGATTATGTTGTGAGCGAGCGGTTGGGACGCACCACCAGCAAAGAACAGTATGCCTACGTCTACAACAATCATAGCGTTGAACTGACCGGCATACACACATATCCGGAACCCAATGGTACTGATCCGTTCCACAGAGACCCGTATATCGCGTCTTTCAGAGTGCTTGATGGTAACTTCGATATCACCTTTATCACAATCCACACCGATCCTGCAGGCTGTGGTAGAGGATGAAATGGAAATCACATCGTGAATGCACAAGAGCGATTGCATTTGATATGGGATTGCCGTCGGAACCGATGATAGAAGGTTGCGTTTATCCCGATCGTGTTGGGATGAATATGGCAAATAAAGGCAATTCTGTTGAAGGTGTGAATATGGATTACCCTCATCATTCTGGTACAGATGATAGAATAAGAAGTTTAATGTTGCAATTGAGAAAGAAAGTGCTAAACAGAGATAAAATCGATCCGTTTGTTCTGGGGTGTCTTTGTCATCTAATTCAAGATCGTGCCGTATATCCATATTCAGATTCAAGGTATCAAGATTTTATGGACGATGTGGCGAGATTTAGGATAGA
>Ga0209121_10004005_pt1 | contig 13933 bp, 10 predicted proteins | sample Cruoilmetagenom3_FD_187292 | JGI IMG/M metagenome (GOLD analysis project Ga0209121, IMG submission 187292) | Oil polluted marine microbial communities from Coal Oil Point, Santa Barbara, California, USA - Sample 3 (SPAdes) (version 2) | ecosystem: Environmental > Aquatic > Marine > Oil seeps ...
CGCTTCTCCGCTGATGTTGCTGGGGCCTGAATGGTCAGCGGAACAGCAGAACAAGCGGAATGACCCCCTACCTTTCCGCTCTTTCCGCTTCTCCGCTGACTTCCTCGAGTGGGTAGTTTAGTTTGGCGTAAGGGCAATGCTACGGGCTTAGGAGGCGGGCGACCAATGCCGAAGGGTTGGTCACCGTAGCGATCTCCACTTCGACCTGGGTGAGACCCGCGCCGGCGGCCACGCGGCGGGCATGGGCTTGATCAACCAGATCCGCTGGGGTGTGAGCATCAGTGTTGACCAACAGACGAGCTCCCGACTGGCGGGCCACCTGAGCCACATGGCCATTGGTCAGGCAATGCCCATGACGCGCGCTGATCTCGAGATGGACACCGTTCGCCGCCGCCAGCTTCGCCTCCCGCAAAGTGACGAAGCCAGGATGCGCCAAGATGTCCACGTGCGGGCATTCGACAGCCGCCGCGTTAGTGCCCGCCGCCACCGGCTCCACAGGGGTCTCCCCATGCACGACCACGAGGGACAGGCCCAACTCCTTGGCCCTCTCGGCCAGCGCCCCGATGCGGCGTGGCACCACGTGGGTCAGCTCCACGCCGGGCACGATGCGTAGCGGCCAGTCATGCCCCTGCTCCTCGACGAAACGCAGCAGCCATTCGGCCAGTTGCTCCAGGTTCGAACTGTCGGCGTGATCGGTGATGCCCAGAGAGCGATGTCCCTTGACCACCGCTCGCCGGACGAGCTCACTGGGCAGCCACGCCCCATCGCTGAAGAACGTGTGAACGTGCAAATCAATCCGCTGAGCACGCTGGGACATATTCACCTCCCTGTTTGTGCCTGTTCGTACGCCGCGGCGGTAAGCGCGGCAATACGATCCCAGTTGTACTTGTCCCGAACAAGCTGATAGGCGGTAGCAGCCCATGATTGCGCCAGATCCGGCTGGGTGAGCACGCGCACGATGCCCCGGGCCAGCGATTCGGGATCGCCTGGGGGAACGGTGACACCGCTTTCGCAACAGCGCACCACTTCCTTCAGCCCCCCGACTTCGCTGACGATGACCGGGCATTTGGCCGCCATAGCTTCCAGCGCTACAATGCCAAAGGGCTCGTACAAGCTGGGGAACACGGCCACGCTGGCCACGCGGTAGAGGCGATCACGATCATGATCGCTGATGAAGCCAGCGAATAACACATGGGACTCAATCCCCAGCTCGCCGGCACGGCGGCGCAGATTGTCCAGCTCGGCACCCCTGCCGGCGAAAACGAACCTGGCCCGGGGACACTGGACCAGCACCCGCGGCACAGCCTCCAACAGCGTGTGCACTCCCTTCTGGTACTCCACCCGTCCCACGAAGAAGACGATCTTCTCCTCAGGCAGGGCGTAGAGGTCGCGGAAGTACGATAGATCCACTCCCTCGTACCGGTCAAAGCCGGTGACATCCACGCCGTTGGGCACCACATCTACTCTGTCAGCAGACGCGCCGAAGCAATCCTGCATCTGCAGAGCCATGTAGCGACTGGTCACGATGATGCGCCGCGCTTCATCAACCAGCCATTGCTCGGTGCTGTGGATGACTCCTGCCATCTCACCGTTCAGATACCCCCCTCCCCGCCCCCGCTCGGTGGCGTGCATGGTGGCGACAAGCGGGATCTTGAAACTACGCTTCAGCGCGCAGGCGGCGAAGGCCACCAGCCAGTCGTGGGCGTGGATGATGTCGAACCCGCCCACCTCAGGCCACAACTGCTCGACATACCGCTCCAACTCGTCGTTGGTTTGCCGGGCAACGTAAAAAACACCACCACTGGTCTGCGCAGGCGGCGACACGCGGTGCACCGTCATGCCCCCCACGTAGGGGCGACCGGCCGGTCGCCCCTCCCTCCCGCCGCCAGCCCAGGCGGGGGTGATCAGATGCACCTCCACCCCCTGCCGGTCGAGGGCTGGGGTCAATTCCATCACGTGTTTGCCCAACCCCCCGACGACGTGGGGAGGGTATTCCCATGAAAGCATCAACACGCGCATGACAACTTTAGATGACGGTCAGCGACCAGCGGTCAGCACCTGCGGCTGGGCGAAGATGTCATCTCCAGCAATGCGATAGGCAAAGATGGGCGCTTGCAGCCAGCTACCCTGATCATCGAAGCGAATGTCGCCGCCGAGACCCTCCACGTGAATAGCAGGCAGAGCAGCCATCACCCCTTGCCGCGTCGGATGGGAGTTCTGTATTATGTCGAGCTTTATGGCGTCCAGCAGAACGTTGGTGGCGTCGTAGGCCAGGATGGCATTAGGGCCTGGCAGCCCGCCGGCCAGCGCCTGGTAGCCGCTCACGAACGGTTGTGGCAACGCGTCCGCAGCGGCGGGCAACACACTGCTCACCCAAATTAGCCCTTCGCTCGCTTCCCCTGCCCGCTGAGCCACGACCGCCCGCCCCGCCTCCGGCCCAGCAACAACCATGCCAGAAGTGCCTGCCAGGCTCAGCAGTTCGTCGGCCACCTGCTCTGCATTACCACCCAGAGCCAGAGGCACGCGTTTCGCCTCCGATGCCTCCCCCATCGGTTCAATCGGCTCAATCGGCTGACAGCCTTGCCGCTCTGCCGCAGCTCGCAGCGGCGCGGCAAAGTCGCCCGCGGAACCGACCGCCACTTGCTGCGCTGCACCGGATGACTCCGCGGACATGGCTTGCTCAATAGCCGCTTCGGCCAGGTCAGCGTCGCTGGCAAACAGGCGAAAAGCGTTGGAATGGGCAGCAATCACCTCGTCGGGCGCAGAGGCGGGCACCAGCCAGGCGAGCCCTGCCCCCGCCAGCGGTTCGGCGACAGCCCGCACCGTCGCCCGACCGAAAGGTCCGACAACCCCCAGTACATCGCCGTCCACGTCCATCTTGCGCGCCTGCCGGGCAGCGGCGGCGGCATCGTCGTTATCGTTCAGCGCCACCAAGGCCAGGCGATAGCCCGCCAACCCGCCAGCCGCGTTCCGCTCCCGCACCGCCAGCTTCACACCGTGCAGCACCTCGTATCCCAACGGCCGCCCCAGCCCCTCGAACGACGCAATAAGCCCGATCTTCACCACCGGCTGGGTGCTGCGCGGCCAAGCGCAGCCGCTCACCAGCAAAGCACACAGTAGCACACTTGAGATCGCAGATCGGAGATTGGAAACTGAAGTTCTGTCCATGAACACTAGTGCTGATAACGTGTCACATTGGCCTCGTGCTCTTCCCACGTCTCGGCGAAGGCGTGGCCGCCGTCCCCTGTGGCCATGAAGTACAGGAACTTCGTGTCCGCCGGATAGATGGCGGCCTGGATGGCGCTCACCCCGGGGTTGCAGATCGGCCCAGGCGGCAGATCGGGATAAAGGTAGGTATTGTACGGTGAGTCCACCGTCTCGTATTCGTCCAACTGCACCGGAGTCTTCCACCACTGGCCGCTATCGGACTGGTAGCCCATGGCATACTGCACCGTGGGGTCAGTCCGCAGGAACATGCCCTTCTCCAGGCGGTTGAGGAACACGTCAGCGATGACCGGTTCTTCCTCTGCCAGCAGCGCTTCACGCTGCACGATGGAAGCCAGGGTCACCACCTCGTGAAGCGACCGCCCAGCCGCCCGCGCCGTCTGGCGCATCTCCGGCGTCACCTGTCGGTCGAAGTTGTCCAGCATACGCGCCAGAAGATCCTCAGGCTCGGCAGGCACCGGCAGGCGGTAGGTGTCGGGGAAGAGAAACCCCTCTAGCGTGGTGCCGGGCGGACGATCATCCAGGAAATCGTAAGCGCCGCGGCCAGCCGCGGCAGGATCGCCCGCCTGCACCAACTCCAGAAAACGCTCGCCGTCCAGAGCGCCTTGTGCAGTGAGCAGCTCGGCAATCTCCTCCGCCCGCAGCCCTTCGGGGATGGTGACCACGATCTCCTCAGCGCGGGCACGCTGCAGCCGCTCGGCTATCTCGATCATGTTCAAGCTGGGGGACAGCGCGAACTGCCCTGCCTCCAGCTTGGCGTCCACGCCCGCGTAGCGCATGTAGAGCCGGAAAAGCTGGGAGTCACTGATGAGCCCCTGCTCCTGCAGGCGATTGGCGATGGTCGTCGCCGTCTCTCCAGGCTCCACAGAGAAGGCCACCGAACCAGCGTGAGTGCCCGCGGGCGATTCAAGACGCTCGCTGTTCAACCGCAGGTACATGCCAAGGGCCGCATTCTCCAGAGTGGCAAGACTGAATCCCTCGGACTCGGGCTGCCCAGCCGCAGCCAGCAGGCTCTCGCCCTCCGGCAGGGTCAACGTGCGAGCTGCCTCGAACTGGCCCAGCAGGTGATCGCTGCCGACAACCACCAGCAGCCCCACGGCACCCAACACTACCAGAGTGATCACGAAACGCAGAATGTTGCCAATGCTGAAAACCCGACGTAGAAGCGACAAAACGCCCTCCTCCACCTCGTCAGCGGAACAGCGGAACGAGCGAAAAATAAACGTTCCGGTCTTTCCGCTTTTCCGCTGACAGCGATGTGCTGTCTCCCCGTTGCCTCGTCTACTCGTCCCCCCGCCGATTTCTCTGAACGTCCAGGTACTCCTGCAGGATCACCGCTGCTGCGGCGGCGTCCAGATGCCTCCGCCGCTTGCGACGGCCACCGGCGGCGGCCCGCAGCCGATACGCGGCCTCCTCGCTGGACAGCCGCTCGTCCCGAAGGATGACCGGCACCGGCAGGACTCGCTCCAGCGCAGCGGCGTAGCGGGCCACTCGGCGGGCTTGAGGGCCAACGCTGCCATCCATGTTGAGCGGATACCCGACCACCACCGCCGTGACCTCTTGCTCCTCCACCAGTCGAGCAATGGCGGCGAGATCTTCGCGTTTCGACCGACAGTGAATGATCGTCAGCGGCCGCGCCAGCCACCCTGTGGGATCACTCACGGCCACGCCAACTCGCCGTTCCCCGACGTCCAGTGCCAGCAGCCGCCCCGACACCTGACTCATCCCGGCACGACTCGCACGTAGATGCGAAACGGCAGCCACGGCACTCGGTCCACCCAGTCAGGTTGCAGTGAAAGATGCGGCTCCGCCCCCAACTCAAACTCGCTGCGCAGGACGGCGAGCGCTTCCGGCAACTCCATCCCGCGAATCGCTGCCCGCACAGAGGCAGTGTCTATGCCACCTACCATCGTCGCCGTGGCCCTGACGTCGAACTGGACTCTCTGCTTCTCCTCGTCCAGGATGATCATGGGCCCCACCTCGAACTGCGGTCTCTGATCCAGCAGCCGCACGTCCGGCGGGATCTGCTCTCGCAGTACCCACTCGGCCATCTCCCGGCCGCCGTGCGTGTCCACCGCCAGCCCTCGGGCCAAGAGCTCCAGGCGCAAGCCCAGCGTCTCCGCATCTTCCCCCGAGAAACGGTCGAAGGTCTCGGCCATCACGTAGGTCTCCACCGTGTCCGGCGGCACGAACTCCCCTTCCCGCAGCATCTCCCCCAACCGCTCGTACGCCTCCTGACGCACCTCCTCCAGGAGGCTGGCTCGCAACTGGTCCTTGTCAGCCTCCGTGACCACACCTACCTCCGTTACGCTACCACCAGCGGTGGGACGGTCGTTGATTACCCGCAGCGCCAGGCTGAAGGGACCTTCAATACGGTTGATGGTGAAGGCGGGCACGTTGCCGCTCGGACCGGGCTCCAGCGCTTCAATGTGAGCTTCGACGGTCAGGCCGATGCCCGCAGGCACAGTGACTACCTCCGTGATCTGGAAGCGAACGTTGACCCCCGTGGACGTGCCAACGACAGTCAGCTCGGGTACCTGAACTTCGCTGTTCTGCCTGTTGATGACAACCACGCTGCCCGTCGCCGGGTCAGCGGGCGCGCCGCGGCGGCCTGTGGTGGGGATGGAACCGTGCCTTTCCACCCGCGTCTGGACGATGCGGGCCGGCACCTGGCCCGCCTGATAGTCCACTTCCTCCACACCGACGGCAGCGACGACAGGCACGCTGACCGCCAGCGGCTGGCGCGGGGCCACCAGTGTGACTGTGGCCACGGGCACCACGAAGAGGAGCAGCGCACCCAGCCCTGCCAGGCAGATCAGCAAGAGGACGAGGAGTCGCAACGCTTCGGCCCACGGTTGCCAGCGAGGCTGCCGGCGGTCAGGCAGCGGCGGGGGATCACGCCGCAGCATAGGCCGTGGCCGTCCCTTCCGCCCATGTCCTACGCGCCCTGGCGGCGCCGCGCGGCGCGGCCCCGTGCGGGGCGGCAGCGGAATCTCCGGTCTGGGCTGACGCCAGCGACGGGCACGCTCCCCGCGTCGTACGGTGGTGAAGACCGAGAGCCCAGCCTCGCGAGCCAGTTGCCGCGTGAGGTGATCGGTCGTCACCAGAGCAACCTGCAGCCCCTGCCGCCGCGCCTGGCGGCGGATCATCATTAGGCGAGCGGGATTGGCCAGCGCCTGCGAGCCGCGCGGCAGCACCAGGAGCACCCGCGGAACCTGTGCTCGAACCAATCGTCTCTGAATGGCCGGCAGTGTAGCGTCAGCCGGCAGTTCGATGATCTGAGTCGCAACTGTCATAGACAAGACAAAGGGAAGCCGTGGTCGCCCGTGTCAGGCCCACGGCTTGCCGCACCACCACCCAACCATCCCTCTGCAATGCGCGGATTACATCTTAGTGTGGGGTGTGGGGCAGGCTCGGAACCTTACTCACAACACCAACTCGCGCACTAACAACCCCATTTCAACAGCCCGGTCTCATCTTCCACTGGCCACCGGCTCCAAGTACAGCTCTAGAGCCTCCTGGATGTTTGCCAAGGCATCTTCAACAGTGTCTCCTTCGCTAATGCAGCCGGGAAGCGAAGGCACGTAGACAGTGTATCCACCTTCGTCACTGGGTTCAAGCACAACCCGAAATCTCACGACCCTTCTCCTTGCGTGAAACAGGTTCCTCACAAGCTAACAGGCTTTGCCAGTAGCCTTGAATCGCATCAACCGGCGTCAACAGATGGCGAACGGTGTCAACGGATTGCAAGCGGATAAACGAATGGTAATCGGCACCTGCAATCCATCAGTTCATCCGCCAACGAGCTTCTCCGCCACCCAGACGCTGACCAGCGCCAGCGCATCAGGCAGCCGGCTGAGGTCACGACCACCGGCTTGGGCCATGGTCGGGCGGCCACCACCGCCGCCATCCACCACCTGCGCCACCGCCTGTATCAGGCGACCGGCGTGCAGACCTCGCTTCACCAGGTCCGGCGTGACGGCAGCCACCAGCCGCGGTCTGCGGTTGATGGCCGCACCAAGCACGATGACCCCAGACCCCAGCTTGTCACGGAACCAGTCGGTCATCTCACGCATGGTGCTCTCGTCGGCCACTTCCACCTGCGCCGCCAGGACCTTCACTCCCTCCACATCCTGCACTCGCTCGAACAGCAACTCGAAGTCTCGCATGGCCACCGCCTGCTGCAGACGAGCCACTTCCTTGCGCAATCCCTGCACCTCGTCCAACAAGCTCAGCACCTTGCGGTCCACTTCACCAGGCTGGCTGCCCAGGAACGTCGCCGCCCGTTCCAGTTCCGCCATGCGCGCCTGCACCAGCCGCTGCGCTGCCCTTCCGGTCACCGCCTCAATGCGCCGTATGCCCGCACCCACACTGCTCTCGGAAAGGATATGGAACAGCCCGATCTCGCTGGTACGGCGAACGTGCATGCCGCCGCATAGTTCGTAGCTGAACTCCTCGTTCGGGTAGCCTATCTTGATCGCCCGCACTCGGTCGCCGTACTTCTCGCCGAAGAGGGCCATTGCGCCCGCCTCCACCGCTTCCTTATACGAAGTATGCTCTGTGCCCACAGGGTAGTTGGCCAGGATAGCATCGTTCACCGACTGCTCTACAGCATCCAGTTCGTCCTGGGTCAACATGCTGGAGTGTGTGAAGTCAAAGCGCAGACGGTCGGGGGCCACGAGCGAACCCGCCTGGTGCACGTGCTCGCCCAGGACATAGCGCAACTCTGAATGCAGGATGTGCGTGGCCGTGTGGTTGCGCACAATATCTAGCCGTCGCTCGTAGTCCCCCACAACCATCGCCTTCTCGCCCCGCCGCACAGTGCCATCGGTTACTTCACCGACATGTACGATGAGACCAGGAACCGGCTGGCGGACGTCATCCACCCGCACCTCCCACAGGGGTTCATCGCCACCGTCACGCTGGCCGAGAATAACGCCCGTGTCGCTCACCTGGCCGCCAGCTTCCACGTAGAAGGGAGTGACAGGCAGCACGATTTCCACAGTCTCGCCCGGCTGGGCGACATCCACAGGTTTCCCATCTTGGATCATGGCAACCACTGTGGTGTCGCGCTGCACGTTTTGCTCATAGGCCAACTCCACTCCCTCTTCGCCGACGACGTCCCGCCGTCGCAGTTCCTCCAGCAATCGGAAATAGACTTGCAGATCCTCCGCTTCAACGGGACCAAACTGTGCTGCTGCCCGCGCCCGCGCTCGCTGGGCCTCCAGCGCCTCCTGGTAGCCCACCTCGTCCACGGTGAAGCCATGCTCCTGCGCCACGTCGCGAGTGATGTCCAGAGGAAAGCCAAAGGTGTCGTACAGGCGGAAGGCATCTTCGCCGAGAATGACCGTCTCTCCGCTGGCGATCAGTTCGGCCATGAGCTCATCGAGCCGCGCCAATCCCGTGGCCAGCGTTTGCAGAAAGCGCTCCTCCTCCGCGGTGATGGTCTTGAGGATAAACGGTCGCCGGTCAACGATTTCCCTGAAGTGACGCCCCATGACCTCCACAACGACCTTGGCAATCTCGGCCAAGAACGGCTCCTCGAAGCCGAGCTTGCGGCCATAGCGGGCGGCGCGGCGGATCAACAGGCGCAACACATAACCCCGCCCTTCGTTGGACGGCAGCGCGCCATCGCCAATCAAGAACGTCATAGCTCGACCGTGATCCGCAATCACGCGGTAGGCGACGATGTTCTCATCGCGCTGCTCATCGGAATGGCCTAACAGTTGCTGGGTGCGCCGAATGATGGGCATAAAAAGGTCGGTCTCGTAGTTGGACTTCACGCCCTGCAACACGTTCACGATGCGCTCAAAGCCCATGCCTGTGTCTACGTGCTTGGCCGACAGCTCGTCCAGCTCGCCGGTTTGGTGGCGATTGTACTGTATGAAAACCAGGTTCCACAGCTCAATAAAGCGTTGGCAATCGCCGTTGACCTGGCAGACGTGATCGGGATCGTCGCACTTGTCGCAATACTCCGGGCCGCGATCCAGATGGATCTCGCTGCACGGGCCGCAAGGGCCGGTATCCCCCATCTCCCAGAAGTTGTCCTTGCGCCCGAAGAAGCGGATGTGCTCCGGGCTGATGTCAGTCTCCGTCCGCCAGTATTCAGCCGCCTCCTCGTCCAGGCCCAGGTCACCCTTGTCGTCCTCGAAAACAGTCGCGTAGATGTTCTCCTTAGGCAAGCCCCAGACCTCGGTGAGCAACTCCCAAGCCCAGACAATGGCTTCCTTCTTGTAGTAATCGCCAAAGGACCAGTTCCCCAGCATCTCGAACAAGGTATGATGGTAGGGCGAAGGTCCCACGTCTTCCAGGTCGTTGTGCTTGCCGGCCACCCGCATGCACTTCTGCGTGTCGGCAGCCCGCGTGTACTCCCGCCTTTCCAGGCCCAGGAAGATGTTCTTGAACTGGTTCATGCCAGCGTTAGTGAAGAGCAGTGTAGGATCGTCCACCGGCAGCAGCGACGCGCTGGGCACGATGGTATGACCCTTGCTGGTGAAGAAATCCAGGAAGTCCTGGCGGATCTTGGAACTCGTCAATCGTCTCGCTTCAGCCATGTACTGTCACCCCAGTTCCGATTTCACGTGGTGATGATTGTAAGCGAAATCACTGCAAATGTCAAAAGCACCTCTCCATGAACATGTTGCTATGCCGCAAAAAGGGATTGAGAGACTCAACCTGCATTTGACAGCCTGGCCGTCTTGGGCTATACTATCGTCATCGTTCAACTGGACATCATTACAGACTGCGAACCGGAGGAGTAGGCGGAACGCCGTCGCCAGAGAACGGGGGCCAGCGGGTGCGAGCCCCCTCCGACGCGAGCGCCGCCGAAGGTCGCCGGGAAGTCAATTGGCTGATGGCAGATGGCGAATAGCTGATGGCAGATAGCTAATAGCCTCTTGCAGTAGGCCAGTTCGGGTAAGCCCGTTACAGCGAAGAGTGGGTGGATGGCAGTACTCGGATATTGGGTATTGGATATTGGCCATCCGCCAAGCGAGGTGGTACCACGGAGGGAAGCTCCTTTCGTCCTTGACGAGAGGGGCTTTTTTGATTGAGGGCTGGAGGCTGGAGGCTAGAGATTGGAGAAGGAGGTGATGGCCATGTCAATTGTTGATGACGACGTAGGGGTTGACGTCAGTGTACAAGCATCGTGCGCATGTGAACGGTCGTCACCCCTGACGACCAACAACCTGAAACTTGAAACATTAGAACCCGAAACCTGAACCGGACGGAGAAGAAACCATGCCTGAATTCACTATGCCCAAGACTTACGACCCTCGCGGCACCGAGCAGCGACTCTACGACTGGTGGGAGGCGCAGGGGTATTTCAAACCGGAGCAGCAAATGGAAAGCGGCCTGGCCGATCCTAACCGGACATCGTTCGTCATCACTATGCCGCCGCCCAACATCACGGGCGCGCTACACCTCGGGCACGGCCTAACGGCTGGCCTGCAGGACCTGATGATCCGTTACCACCGCATGAAGGGTCACCCCACGCTGTGGCTGCCGGGCAGCGACCACGCCAGCATCGCCACCCACGCTGTGATCGAGCGCGGACTAGCCCAGCGCAAGCTGGATGACCTGCTGCGAGAGATCGGCTTCCCTCTGCCCGAGGGAAGTGAGGGGCTGGGCCGTGTGGACCTGGGACGGGATTGGTTCATGAAGCTCGGCTGGGCCTGGAAGAAACACTACGGCGGCATCATCACCGAGCAGCATCGCCGGCTGGGCACCTCCTGCGACTGGGAGCGAGAGCGGTTTACCATGGATAAGGGGCTGTGCCGCGCTGTGCGTACCGCCTTCGTGCGCCTGTACGAACGGGGGCTGATCTACCGCGGCGAGTTCGTCAACTGGTGCCCTCACTGCGTGACCGCCGTCTCGGACCTGGAGGTGGAATACGAGGACACGACGGGCAATCTGTGGACGGTGCGCTATTTCCTGGAGGGTGGCGGACACATCGAGGTCGCCACCACGCGGCCGGAGACGATCCTGGGGGATACCGCCGTGGCCGTGCATCCCGACGACGAGCGCTACAAAGCCCTGATCGGGCGCACGGCCATCCTGCCGGCGCTGGGCCGCCGCATCCCCATCATCACCGACGAATACGTGGACCCGGCCTTCGGCACCGGCGCGGTGAAGGTCACGCCGGGGCACGATCCCAGCGACTACGAGGTGGGCAAGCGCCACGACCTGCCGATGATCAACATCATGAACCGGGACGCCACGCTCAACGAAGAGGCGGGGCCCTACGCGGGCATGGATCGCTACGAGGCCCGCAAAGCACTGCTGCGCGATCTGGAAGCCAGCGGGCAACTTCTCAAGCGAGAGCCACACGATCACGCTCTGGGCCACTGCCAGCGCTGCCACACGGTGGTGGAGCCCATGCTCTCCGCGCAGTGGTTCGTGCGCATCCAGCCCCTGGCGGACGCGGCGCTGCAGGCGGTGCGCGATGGGCGCATCCGCATCGTGCCCGCGCGGTTCGCCAAAGTCTACTACAACTGGCTGGAAAACATCCGCGACTGGTGCATCAGCCGCCAACTGTGGTGGGGACACCGCATCCCTGTCTGGTACTGTGACGATTGCGAGGCGCAGTGGGCAGCGCTGGAGGATCCGACGGAATGCCAGCAGTGCGGCAGCACCCATATCCACCAGGACGAGGACATCCTGGACACCTGGTTCTCCTCCGGCCTGTGGCCCTTCAGCACGCTGGGCTGGCCCGACGATACGGCAGACCTGCGTCGCTTCTATCCCAACGCCGTGCGCGAGACCGGCTATGACATCCTCTTCTTCTGGGTAGCGAGGGAAATCATGCTGGGGCTGGCCATGCTGGATGAGGTGCCCTATCGTGTCGTCTACCTGCACGGTCTGGTGCGCAACGAGGAGGGAAAGAGAATCCACAAGTCCATGCCCGACGCCCACAAGTACGATCCCCTGTTCGCCATCGAGGAATACGGGGCCGACGCTGTGCGCTACGCACTGCTCACCGGTTCCACCCCAGGGCAGGACAGCAAGTTGAGCCCCAAGCGTATCGAGGCGGCGCGCAACTTCGCCAACAAGATCTGGAACGCGGCTAGGCTGGTCATCAGCAACCTGGGTGATGGTTTGCGGTTCGAAGGTTTCAGGTTTCAGGTTGAACCCTCAAACCTGGAACTCGCTGATCGTTGGATTCTCAGCCGCCTCGGCAAGCTCACTGCCGACATCAACCGGCTGCTGGAGAACTACCAGTTCGGGGAGGCGGGGCGGCAAATCCACGATTTCCTCTGGGGCGAGTATTGCGACTGGTTCCTGGAGATCGCCAAGTTGCGGCTGTATGGTGACGACGCCGAGGCCAAGGCCACCGCGCAGCAGGTGCTCGCCTACGTGCTGGAGCGCACCCTGCGCTTGCTGCACCCCTTCATGCCCTTCGTCACCGAGGAGATATGGCAGAATCTGGTGAGGGGAGCAGGGAGCAAGGAGCAAGGAGCAGGGGATGGGTACCAGCCTGAAGCGCTGATGGTGGCTTGCTGGCCTGAAGAGGCGGGAATAGCGGACAGTGAGGCGGAAGCGCAGATGGGGCTGATCATGGACCTGGTGCGGGCCATTCGTAATGCTCGGGCAGAATATGACGTGCGGCCCAGCAGGCGCATCGCCGGGCTGTTCGGCGCTGGGAAACACGCTCGTCTCCTGTCACAGCAGCAGATGACCCTCTCCTCCCTGGCCAAGCTGGACCTGGCGCAACTCCAGATCGCCGAGGCCATAGAAGCGCCCGAACAGGCGGTGACGCTGGTGGTCGGCGGCGTGACGGTGCATCTGCCGCTGGCCGGCATGGTCGATCTGAAGGCAGAGAGCGCCCGCCTAAGCAAAGAGCTGGAACAAACAGTACAGCGGATCGCTCGAACTGAGAGCCTGCTGGCCAATTCCGGTTTCACGAGCAAAGCGCCGGCGCAGGTCGTGCAGCGAGAGCGTGACAAGCTAACGGAACTGCAAGCCCAGCAGATCAAGCTGGAAGCCCGCCTGAAGAGCCTGGTAAGATGAAGGACGCACATTCAACATTGAGAAGAGGGAGAAAAGGCCTTGGCCGAACGTCATCACCATCCAAGCGGTTCATCGTCGTCGCCCTCCTGCTGCTGGCCCTGCTCCTCGTCGCTGCAAGCACCGCCTTCGTGTACACCACGGATCCATCCTTCTGCGCCCGTTGTCACGGGATGGTGCCCACATACGAAGGATGGCAGCGCTCGCCACACCACAGCGTCAACTGCCACCAGTGTCACGCGGATGCCAGCCTGGCTGGCGAGATCGGCGCCCGCCTGAAGGGGTTGCTAATGATACCCATCCACCTCAGTGGCAACGACAAAGAGCCGCTACCAACCTGCCAGTTCGACTGGCGTCGCTGCTACGAGTGCCACTACAACCCATCAGCAGGCTCGGCCACCATGCCGCCGTTGCCCGCGTCGCACCTCTACTTCTCAGATGAGGATCGCAGGCAGTGCGCGGTCTGCCACGACGACGTGAGCCACAGCCCCCGCTGAACTCCGATGGATACGGGGACCACAGAAGGGCCACTCCGATCTGGAGCGGCCCTTCCATTACCAACCTACAGGTGTTTGCTCCCACTGGACGGCCACGTCCAGCGGCAGGGTGGCGGACGCGGCATCCGTTGACACCGCCACGAGCGACATCACACGTCTCGCTTAATTGTGAGGATAGGGGTGGGGATAGGCCCTCTCGCCACTCA
>Ga0209121_10004006_pt1 | contig 13932 bp, 13 predicted proteins | sample Cruoilmetagenom3_FD_187292 | JGI IMG/M metagenome (GOLD analysis project Ga0209121, IMG submission 187292) | Oil polluted marine microbial communities from Coal Oil Point, Santa Barbara, California, USA - Sample 3 (SPAdes) (version 2) | ecosystem: Environmental > Aquatic > Marine > Oil seeps ...
GATCGCGCAAGAATGTCCAACATGTCGGCCTCCAATTTGATCTGCTTGCGCCTTGAAAATTGACAGAAGGGGCGTTTCCATGCGACTCAATTGGAAATTCATTGCTTAAGCTGAGCTAACACATGATCTGGAAGGACATGCCCCCTCTGGCGGCACTCAGGGCTTTTTCCGCCTATGCAGAGACGGGAAATCTGGTGCAGGCTGGGACGCTGCTTAATGTCAGCCACGCTGCCATAAGCCAGCAATTGCGCGCGCTGGAGCGCCACCTTGGTGTGGCGCTGCTGGACCGAAGCGGGCGCAGCCTGTCGCTGACGGTCGAAGGTCAGCAACTGGCCCACGCACTGGAACTGGGATTTGGTGCGATCAGCGGTGCGATCAGCGATCTGACCCAATCCGATGCGGACCGCCCGGTGTATGTATCCTGCACCGCGTCTTTTGCCGCCGCCTGGCTGATGCCGCGCCTGCCGGGGTTTCGCGCCGCGCATCCCGGCATCAACCTGACACTGGACCCAACCCCGGAATTGGTAGAGCTGAAACCTGGCGGTATTGATATCGCCCTGCGCTATGGCCCCGGAAACTGGCCCGGATTACAATCCGATATGCTGCTGGCCTCGCCCATTGTCATCGTGGCGGCCCCAGACCTGTTGCACGGCAAAACCCGGATCACCCCGTCCGATCTGGCAAACTACCCCTGGCTCGAAGAATTGGGCACAACCGAGGCCACCACCTGGCTAGAGACCCACGGTGTCGCCGCACAAAACCAACCGGGCGCGCGTACCCAGCTTCCGGGCAACCTGATGTTGGACGGGCTGCGCGCCGGGCAAGGCGTGGTTGTCACTGTCCGCCAATTTGTCGAGGATGATCTGAAAACCGGGCGCCTGATCGAGCTGTTTCGAGAACCCGACGGGCGCGGATACCACATCGTAACACGGCCCGGCGCATTACGCCCCACAGCCCGGGTGTTTGCCCAATGGCTACGCCGCCAGAAGGCGGCAGAGTAAAAACATGTTTGCACGATGTGCTTTTTGACCCATGTCAAAGTTTGAATGCAAGGCATCTGTGACAACCCTATCAGCCAATCCCTTAACCGGAGTGATTCCGTGAGCGATACCGATCCATCCCCCAGCCTATATGCTGCCAGGGAACCGATTTTCCCCAAACGTGTGTCTGGCACCTTTCGTAACCTGAAATGGGTCCTGATGGGACTGTTGCTGGGCGTCTACTATATCACCCCGTGGCTCCGCTGGGACCGGGGCTCGCAGCTACCCGATCAGGCGGTCCTGCTGGATTTGGCCAACCGCCGGTTCTATTTCTTCTGGATCGAGATCTGGCCGCATGAATTCTATTTTGTCGCCGGGCTGCTGATTATGGCCGGCCTTGGCCTGTTCCTGTTCACCTCGGCACTGGGCCGGGTGTGGTGCGGCTATGCCTGCCCGCAAACCGTCTGGACGGACCTGTTTATTCTGGTCGAACGCTGGATCGAGGGTGACCGCAACGCACGCCTGCGCCTGCACCGCCAGAAAAAGCTGGATTTCCGCAAGGTGCGCCTGCGGGCGACCAAATGGATCGTCTGGTTGCTGATTGGTCTGGCCACCGGCGGCGCCTGGGTATTCTATTTTGCCGACGCGCCAACGCTGGCGGTCGATCTGGTGACCGGCAATGCGCACCCCATCGCCTATACCACAATGGGTTTGCTGGCGGCCTCTACCTTCTTCTTTGGCGGGATCGCCCGCGAACAGATCTGTATCTATGCCTGCCCCTGGCCGCGCATTCAGGCCGCGATGATGGACGAAGATACCATCACCGTTGGCTATCGAGAATGGCGGGGCGAGCCGCGCGGAAAGCACCGCAAAAAGGGCGCTGACGCGGACGAAAATCTGGGCGATTGCATCGACTGCATGGCCTGCGTCAACGTCTGCCCGATGGGCATCGACATCCGCGATGGCCAACAGCTTGAATGTATCACCTGCGCGCTGTGTATCGACGCCTGTGACGAGATGATGGACAAAGTCGGCAAGCCCCGTGGCCTGATCGACTATCTGGCGCTGAGCGACGAAGAAGACGAACGCGCCCACAAAGAACACAGGAATATCTGGAAACACATCCTGCGTCCGCGCACGATAATGTATACCGTGTTGTGGTCGGCTGTCGGCATCGGGCTGGTGTTTGCCCTGTTCATCCGGGCCGATATCGAAATGACCGTTGCGCCCATCCGCAACCCGACCTTTGTCACCATGTCGGACGGATCCATCCGCAACACCTATGACGTACGCCTGCGCAACAAGAATGGCGAACAACGCCAGTTCCGCCTGTCGGTCAAGGGCGATCCGACATTGCATATCCAGCTGGAAGGCACACCTTACGAATCTGTGCCGGTTCCTGCTGACACGGCCATGCTTCAGCGTGTATATGTCATCTCACCCGGCGGCTCTGAACCCTCCAAGGCCGAAGCGACGGAATTCCGCATCTGGGTCGAGGATCTGGGAACCGGTGACCGGGCGTACAAAGACACCACGTTTAATGGCAAAGGAAACTGACCGATGACAGAACGTCAATTCACCGGGCGTCACGCGGCAATGGTTTTTGTCGGGGCGTTTACGGTGATTATCGGGGTGAATATCGCCCTTGCGGTTTTTGCAATAAAAACCTTCCCTGGGCTAGAGGTGAAAAACTCCTACGTCGCCAGTCAGGAATTCGATGTGCGCCGCTCTGCCCAGGTGGCGCTGGGATGGTCGGTGCGGGCCGATGCGCGTGACGGGCTGGTTTTCTTGTCGATCACCGACGAAAATGGTCAGCCGGTTCAGGTGGCATCGCTGGACGCCACCCTGGGCCGGGCCACCCAGATCAAGGATGACGTAAAGCCGGACTTTCAGTTTGACGGCACCGCCTATGTGGCGCCGGTGGATCTGGCCAGCGGCAACTGGAACATCCGCATGACAGCGCGCGCCGGGGATGGCACGGAATTTTCCCAACGCGTCATCCTGCACATCCGGGGCTAACACCGCATGACCGCGCATCTTACCCCGCCCCCCGCCGCCTGTCCCGGCTGCCTTGCGGCACCGATCAACCCGGTGGTGGACCTGCCGGTAGATGCGCGCATCGCCCTGTCGCTGCCAACGATCCACTGTCAGGGTTGCATATCGGCGGTGGAACGCGGGCTGAACGCCCATCCCGGGGTGCAAAGCGCGCGGGTCAACCTGACCCTGAAACGCGCGATGATCGACGCTGATCCCGATATTCGCGCCGCCGATCTTGTCTCTGTTCTGGACGGGCTGGGATATGAGGCACACGAGTTGGACCCGGGCACGCTGGCGGCCACGCAAACCAACCGCGCCGGGCGCGAATTGCTGATGCGGCTGGCGGTGGCCGGGTTTGCCATGATGAACGTGATGTTGCTGTCCGTGTCGGTCTGGTCTGGTGCCACCGACGCCACGCGCGACATGTTCCACTGGATTTCCGCCGCCATCGCCCTGCCGGCGATTGCCTTCAGTGCCCAGCCGTTCTTTCGCAACGCCTGGGCCGCGCTGCGGGTGGGCCATCTGAACATGGACGTGCCGATTTCGCTGGCCATCGGTCTGGCGCTGGCCACCTCGCTGTGGGAAACCTCGCTGTCGGGCGAACACGCCTATTTCGACGCCGCGCTGGCGCTGACCTTCTTTCTGCTGGCGGGCCGTTATCTTGATTTCCGCACCCGCTCTATCGCGCGATCCGCCGCCGAGGAACTGGCAGCGCTGGAAGTCCCCCGCGCCATCCGCCTGACCGATGCAGGCAACGAAGAAGAAGTCGCCGTGGCCAGTTTGTCCCTTGGCGATCTGCTGCTGGTCCGCCCCGGCGGGCGGATGCCGGTAGACGGTGAAATCGTGTCCGGCCAGTCTGAACTGGACCGCTCGCTGCTGACCGGGGAAACCCTGCCGGTGTTTGCCGAACCAGGGCTGGTTGTCAGCGCGGGCGAGGTCAACCTGACCGGCCCGCTGACCGTCCGCGCCATCGCTGTGGGGCAGGATACGTCACTGCACCGCATGGCCGATCTGGTGGCCATCGCTGAATCCGGACGGTCGCGATACACGTCACTGGCCGACCGGGCCGCGCGGCTGTACGCGCCGGGTGTGCACATCCTGTCAGCGCTCAGCTTTGTTGGCTGGTATCTGTGGTCTGGCGACATGCGGGTGGCGCTGAATATCGCGGCGGCCGTGCTGATCATCACCTGCCCCTGCGCACTGGGGCTGGCGGTGCCTGCGGTGACCACCGCAGCCTCGGGGCGGCTGTTCCGCAAGGGGATGCTGATCAAGGACAGCACCGCGCTGGAACGTCTGGCGCAGGTCGATACGGTGGTGTTTGACAAAACCGGCACCCTGACGGCGGGCACGCCTGACCTGACCAATCTGGGCGACCACAACCGCCGCGATCTGGAAATCGCGCTGGCGCTGGCCTCTGCCTCGGCGCACCCGCTGTCGGTCGCGCTGGCCCGCGCGGCGCGCGACGCCGGGGTTAAACCCGCCGAGATCAACGATATCACCGAAGTACCTGGATATGGAACCGAAGGACGCGTCGGAAACCAGCAGGCCCGCCTGGGCCGGGCGGCATGGGTTGGGGCCGACTCCACAACCCAATCCGCCGCGTGGCTGGCCGTGGGCGATGCGCCCCCCCAGGCCTTCCTGTTCACCGACGCCCTGCGCCCCGGCGCAGCGCAGGCTGTACAGGCACTGCAAGCGGCGGGCAAAGAGGTGCTCTTGATGTCCGGCGATACCACCGGCGCGGTCGAGGCGCTGGCCAACCGGCTGGGAATCGCCAAGTGGCTGGCCGAGGCGCTGCCCGAAGACAAGGCAAGCCGCATCCGGAAAATGTCAGATCAGGGCAAACATGTGCTGATGGTCGGCGACGGGCTGAACGATACGGCGGCGCTGACGGCGGCGCATGTGTCGATATCCCCGGCCTCGGCGCTGGACGCGGCACGGGTGGCGTCAGATATTGTTCTGCTGGGCCAGGATCTAACGCCGATTGCCGAAGCCTGCGACACCGCGCGCCGCGCCACCAAGCGCATCCGCGAAAATTTTCGCATCGCGACCGTGTATAACCTGATCGCTGTGCCACTGGCGGTGGTCGGGCTTGCCACGCCGCTGATTGCCGCATTGGCGATGTCGGCCTCGTCCATTACAGTATCCCTGAATGCATTGCGGCTGAGGTGAACTGATGCAAGTCCTGTCCTACCTGATCCCGATTTCGCTAACCCTAGGGGCCGTGGGACTGGTGGCGTTCATCTATACGGTGCGGTCCAACCAGTATGACGACCCAGAGGGCGACAGCCGCCGCATCTTGTCTGATGAATGGGACGATCACCCAAAGCCGTAAGTTTGTGTAGCACCGTACGGTGTGCGTTTAGCGCACCTTACGAGGGACCAATCGTTGAACAGGACACATTGCGCGCCTGCAACCTGCGGCAGGCCAGATCAGCGGTTTCCCGGGTCATGCCCATAAAGTTGGCATCAAACCCGCGTGAGGTTTGAACCACCTTGCGCAAAGACCCATCCAGCGTCGACATTTCCGCCAATGCGGTGCGCAACAACATTTTTTCCGCCTTATACCGGCTGGAATAAAGGCCCACGTTGATACCCCAATGCTGGCCACCCGAGGTAGACAGACGTGTGACAACCACTTGCTCTGGGTCGGCCTTGGCTGGTGGTTGGGTCGCGGCAAGAACCAGGTTTTCAGGCCGCGCCGTCGGGCGTTTGCTGACGGCTGCGGCTGCTGTGGCCTCGGATGTCGCGGCCTGTGCCATGGCCGCTTCGATCCCGGCCTGCAACTTGGCCTGATCGCCAGCCGCCGTGGCCGCAATGGCATCGGCAACCAAAACGGCTGCTGCCGATGATCGCGCCTTTGGCCGCAGGCTTTTTGTTACAGACCCAGAAACGCGGATCGTTTTGGCGGCAGGGGTGCCTGATCCGGTATCGCCCGCATTGGCCACATAGTCCGGACGTGCCGGTTTGCGCAACGGGGCCCGCGATGGGGCCCGGCGAAACCCCAGATCCAGCAGCTCTGCGACCTTAGCATTGCGCGACGCGGTGGATTTACCGCCAAAGACAGTGGCGATAATCCGTTCATCGCCTCGTTGCGCTGAGGCAACCAGATTGAATCCGGCAGCGCGGGTGTACCCTGTCTTGATCCCGTCCGCCCCGCGATAAGCTTTCAGCAGGCGACGATTGGTGTGGCTGACCGTTTTCACCCCGGCATCGGTCGTCAGACGGGAAAACAGGTTGTAATATTGCGGGTAGTCATACAGCAGATGCCGCCCCAGATTTGTCATGTCGCGGGCCGATGACAAATGCCCGGCCTCGGTCAGCCCGTGCGCGTTCTTGAAGGTTGTCCGGGTCATGCCCATTGCCTTGGCCGTTCGGGTCATGCGACGGGCAAAGGCGGCCTCTGACCCGGATATTGCCTCGCCGATGGCGGTGGCGGCGTCATTGGCTGATTTTACTGCAGCCGCCCGGATCAGATAACGAAAGGCAATGCGTTGACCAGTCCTCAGACCCAGCTTGGACGGTTGTTCCGCCGCAGCCTGGCTGGAAATGCGCACTTTGGTGTCCAGCGTGATCTCGCCGTTTCGAATCGCCTCAAAGGCGATATAGAGCGTCATCATTTTGGTCAGCGAGGCCGGATGCAGCCGCGTATCGGCATTGCGCGAATGCAGCACTTCGCCAGTGCGCGCATCAATGACATAAGCTGCATACGGCGCCGCCGCAGCACTGAGCGGCATCAAAACGCACACCCAAAATGCGGTGAAAATAAACAGCCCCAACCGGGCCTGGCGAATGCGCCGAACCTGCATAGTTTTGCCTCTGTCTGCCTCATGCCGCCGGTTTTCCGGCTGGCGATTATTTATGTAGAAAATCTAGCATATCGAAAATGCAAAAGAAACCCGTAGGTTGCGGGTGGTTGCTAAAAGTTAATAGCCGATAGGTCAACATCTGGGGGAAATGCGAAACGGCATCGCAACACCTTCGATTGTGTCAAGAATACGGCAAGCACAGCGATGAAATTTCGCCAAAATGGCGATCTTTTCTGGAATCATTCCGCGCAAACTGGCCAGGTGGTCGGGCAAATGATGCGCCAAAAGCACACCTTACGAGCTGGCCTGCCCAATTTCATCCAGCAACCCGACCAGCCCGCCCAGATCCACCAGGCTTCGATAGCGCGGCGCGTCCTTTGGCGGGTCGGCATGCTCGATCTCCCAGACGAGCCCGTGTGGCACATACACCCCCCAGCCACCGGCCTTGATCACCGGCACCACATCGGACCGCATTGAGTTTCCCACCATCAGCGCCCGCCCCGCGCCATCGCCGTGACGGGCGAAAATCCCAGCATAAATCTCGGGCGTCTTTTCCGACACAATCTCGACCCCGTCGAACAAATCGCCCAGCCCTGATTGCGCCAGCTTGCGTTCCTGATCCAGCAGGTCACCCTTGGTGATCAACACCACCCGATGGGTCGCCGCTGCCGCCTCTACCGCCTGTTTCGCCTTTGGCAACAGCTCGATCGGATGTGCCAGCATCTCTCGTCCCGCCTGCATCAGCTCGGCTATCACTGCGGCGGGAACCTGCTGATCCGTCACTTCGATGGCGGTTTCGATCATCGATAGGACAAACCCCTTAATCCCATAGCCATAATGCCCGATATTGCGTTTTTCCGCCGCCAACAGCCGATCTGACAAATGGTCCGGATCCGCATGGTCGGCCAGCAGGTCAGCGAACCGGTTTTGGGTGATGCGAAAGAACCGCTCGTTATGCCACAGGGTGTCATCCGCATCAAAGCCAATCGTTGTTACATTTCCCGTCATCACGCTGTCACCACTTCTTTCCCTTTTCGAATCCCACCAGAAGGTTATATAACGGGTATCACCCTAAACAGAATAAGAACCGGACGGGCCAGCGCGATGCTGTTACAGCCATTGAAAATGTCGGACAAACCAGATGACGGCGACGGTGACGCGTCGATCCTGCTGGAAACCCGCACCCGCACCAAGCGCCCGCCGCTGTACAAGGTGCTGCTGCTGAACGACGACTATACCCCGATGGAATTTGTCGTGCTCATCCTGGAACGGTTCTTTGGCATGACCCACGCCCAGTCGTTCGAGATCATGCTGACTGTGCATAAAAAGGGCGTTGCCGTGGTTGGCGTGTTCAGCCACGAGATCGCCGAAACCAAGGTTGGCCAGGTTATGGACTTTGCCCGCCGCCATCAGCACCCGCTTCAGTGCACGATGGAAAAAGAAGACTGAAAAGGTCGCCCCCCTTGTCCAATCGTCTGACCCTGGCCCTTGATGCGGGTGGTTTGGTGCTGCCTGCGGATGGCATCCTGTCCGTTCTGCTGCCCACCCCGGAAACCGACCTTGCCGCACTGCCTGCTGACCGCGTGCAGATTGTGCAGCCGTTCAAACCGCATTTCGACCATTTCCAGCGGCTTGGGCTAGACAGTGTTGCCCACACGACAGCCCCTTGCGCCGCCGTCATCGTCTGCCTGCCACGGGCCAAGGCACTGGCGCGGGCGCTGGTGTACGAGGCCTGCGCGCGCACGCAGGGCGTTGTAGTGGTGGACGGGGCCAAAACCGACGGCATCGACAGCCTGTTAAAGGCCGTTCGCAGCCGGGTGGATGTATCTGGGCCGCTGTCCAAAGCACATGGTAAAATCTTTTGGTTCACCGCGACAGGTGACACCTTTGCCGACTGGAAGGCCCCCGATACGCAACAGGTCGACGGGTTTATCACCGCGCCGGGGGTGTTTTCGGCTGATGGGATCGACCCGGCATCGGCCCTGCTGGCCGATACATTGCCGCACAAGTTGGGCCGCCACGTGGTCGATCTGGGGGCCGGGTGGGGCTATCTGGCGGCGCGTCTGCTAACGAATCCCAGGATCGAAACCCTTGATCTGGTCGAGGCGGACTATACCGCCCTGACCTGTGCCCGCCAAAATATCACCGATCCGCGCGCCCGGTTCCACTGGGCCGATGCGCTGGGCTGGCAGGCGCCGGGGCCGGTTGATACGGTGGTGATGAACCCACCGTTTCACACTGGCCGTGCGGCTGATCCGTCACTGGGGCGCAGCTTCATCGAAACCGCCGCCCGCATCCTGACCCGGTCCGGGTCGCTGTGGATGGTGGCCAACCGGCACCTGCCTTACGAAACCACTCTGGCGGCCGCTTTTGGACAAGTGCAGGAAATTGCAGGTGACAATCGGTTCAAAGTGCTGCATGCCACGCGCCCAGCGCATACGTCTCGCGCACGGCGCTGAATGACGCTAGACTGATCCGCAGCAAAAGGGAGACTGACATGTCCTTTTCCATCGCAGGCAAGACCGCCATTGTCACGGGTGCCGCCAATGGCATCGGTCTGGCCATTGGTCGCCATCTGGCGGAAAAAGGCGCACAAGTGATGTTCGCTGATATGGACGAAAAACGGCTAGAGGCGGAGCTGGGCAATCAGGCCGAAGACAGCAATATCCGCTACTTTGCCGGGGATCTGCGCGAAAAGCTGACCATCGCCAACCTGCTATCCGCCACGCTGGACGCGTTTGATCAGGTGGATGTGCTGGTAAACGGCGCGCGACAGGTCGTTACCTCTGACCCGCTGGACCCGGACGATGATTCGGTGATCGGCCTGCTGAACCAAAACCTGATGCCGGCGCTGCGTCTGTCGCAGCTGGTGGCCAAGCGGATGATCAAGCAGGCCCAAGGCCAGGACGAGGGAACCGCCGGGTCCATCATCAACCTCAGCTCGATCGCCGCGCGGCGCGCCCACCCGGATTTGCTGGCCTATTCAGTCAGCACCGCCGCGCTTGACCAGATGACACGGTCGCTGGCCGTCGCCCTTGCGCCGCACCGTATCCGGGTAAACGCCGTGGCCATGGGATCGGTGATGAGCGCGTCGTTAAAAGACGCCCTGAAAGAAAACAGCGGCTATCGGCAGGATATTGAAAATCACACACCGCTTGCGCGTATCGCCCCACCGACTGAATTAGTGGATGCGGTGCAGTTTCTGGCGTCAGAGGGGGCCGGATTTATGACCGGTCAGATCCTGACGCTGGATGGCGGGCGCACCCTGGTCGATCCCGTTGCCGCCCCTGCCCACTAAACTGCCCACCAGAAAGACCTGTGAATGACCCCCACGCTAGAGACCGAAAAAGCCACCGCTGCTACGTGGTTCCGCCAATTGCGCGACCAGATTGTCACCGCTTTTGAAGGGCTAGAGGACAGCCATATCACCGGGCCTTTGTCCGACGCGGCCGCCGGGAGGTTCGAGGTTACCACTACCAAACGCAGCGCACCCGATGGCGGGGATGCAGGCGGTGGGTTGATGAGCGTGATGCGCGGCGGGCGGGTGTTTGAAAAGGTTGGCGTCAACGTGTCCGAGGTTTACGGCACGCTGGGCGACCGCGCGCAAGCGGCCATGGCGGCGCGTAAGGGTCTGCCGGGGATGGCGGATGACCCGCGTTTTTGGGCGTCGGGGATATCGCTGGTGGCGCATATGCAGAATCCGCATGTGCCAGCGGTGCACATGAACACCCGCATGTTCTGGACCCCGCACGCCTGGTGGTTCGGCGGTGGGTCCGATCTGAACCCATGTATCGAATATGATGCTGATACCGCGCATTTTCACACCACCCAAAAGGCGCATCTGGATCCGCATGGTCCTGCGCATTACCCGCGTCTGAAAGACTGGGCCGATGAATATTTCTATATCCCACACCGCAATCGCGCGCGCGGGGTTGGGGGGATATTCATGGATGATTTCTGCACCGGTGACTGGTCTGCAGATTTTGCCCTGACCCAGGATATCGGGCGCGCCTTTCTGCCTGCCTTTGTGCCGCTGGTCGAAAAACGCCGGGTACAGACCTGGTCAGAGGCCGACAAGGATGCGCAACTGGTGCATCGCGGCCTTTATGCAGAATATAACCTGGTTTATGATCGCGGCACTAAATTTGGGCTGGAAACCGGCCATGATGCCAATGCGGTTTTGATGAGCCTGCCGCCAATGGCCAAATGGGTATAATCCCCCCGGGGTCAAGATATTTCAAATCAAGGAAAACGCCTGATGACAGGTCCGAGTCCGTTTCGAGCTTGAAAAATGTGTCACAAACAGTCGATTGTGTTGTATCGTTACTGAACAAAGTATCAAAAATACATCAAAGAGCTGTGCAACAACATGGTGACACATACTCCACCCAAAAAGCAGATGCCCTATGTCAAGCGGCGGTGTCACCGTTGCCATGGCTCGGGGCGTTCTCCTTGTGAAATCTGCGGCGGATCGGGCCGGGTCGCTGCTGGCAGAGACAGTCGCGGCACCCCACAATACGGTAGCTGTCCAGGTTGTTTTGGCACCAAAATGAAACGGTGTTCGAATTGCAGGGGCGAAGGTTTTACCTGATCGCCCGCAGAGTGTTGGTTTTGCCCGAATCGTGGGTTTCTCCACCACCAGGTTTTGTGGGCCCTGGCCCCAGCTTGCGCTTTTGGCCTAACTTACGGCCCCGGCCAGCGCCGCCGTTCCAATCACACAGACGATCAAAACGATAAGCATGATGTCATAAGGGTGAATGGTCCGGCTTCCTGTCCTGTGTGGTCCCGATCAGGCCGGGCGTCATGCAGGGCTCCTCTTGCTGCGGCAAGCCTGTCAAACCACGGGCAAATCTGTCAATCAAAGCGCGATGTCACTTGCGCCGCAGGATCAACCGCGCCAGTCGAAAAAACCTGGACCGGCCTGCGCCAGCAGCCTATTTGCCATGTCACGCCCCAGATCAGCGCCATCGATAATCGCGCAGGTCTGATCGTCACCAATCGCCTCGGACCCGTCCGGGCGCAGCACCTGACCGCGCAAACGCAACATGCCGCCGTCCAGTTCCGCCAACCCGGCAATCGGCGTCTCGCACGACCCGTCCAGCGCCGCCAGAAAGGCACGTTCTGCCGCCAGCCGCTGCCCGGTTTCCACATGGTGAATCGCCACCAGCATATCGGCCACCCGGCTATCATCGGCGCGCCGCTCGATGCCAATCGCCCCCTGCGCCACCGCAGGCAGCATGTCATCGGTATCAACCGGCGTTGCGGGCACATCGCCCATATCCATCCGGTTCAACCCGGCCTGCGCCAGAAACGTACAAGCGGCCACGCCATCAGCCAGCTTTTTCAGCCGGGTCTGCACATTGCCGCGAAACTCGACCACGTTCAGATCGGGACGCCGGTGCAGCAACTGCGCCCGCCGCCGCAGGCTAGAGGTGCCGACAACCGCGCCTTCGGCCAGATCGGTCAGCTGTGAAAGCTCTGGCGACACAAACGCGTCACGCACATCCTCGCGGGGCAGATAGGTATCTAACACCAACCCGGCGGGCTGATCCACCGGCATGTCCTTCATCGAATGCACAGCAATGTCGATGGCGCCTGACAGCAGGTCCTCTTCGATCTCTTTAGTGAACAGCCCCTTGCCGCCAATTTCTTTCAGCGGGCGATCCTGTACCTTGTCACCGGTGGTTTTGATCACCACAATCCCAAAGGCATCCTGTGGCAGGTCAAACGCCTTTGCCAAACGGTGCCGAGTTTCATAAGCCTGGGCCAGGGCCAGGGGCGAACCGCGCGTACCGATTTTCAGTGGCGCAGCAGGGGAAGGAAGCGGATGGGTCATACATCTGTCTTTAGTCGCGTCACATTGCCCTGACAACCGGGCGTATGCTTGACAAATTGCCGCCCACACGGGACGCGTGGCACAACAAAAGAATGAGGGCAAAGAATGGCTGAACGTAAAAAGCTGCTACGGGCATTGGCAGGCGAGGTTCTGGACACGCCGCCAATCTGGATGATGCGTCAGGCCGGGCGCTATCTGCCCGAATACCGCGCCACCCGCGCGCAAGCCGGGGATTTCCTGTCGCTGTGTTACAACAGCGAGTTGGCGGCAGAGGTCACGTTGCAGCCAATCCGCCGCTATGGCTTTGACGCGGCGATCATGTTTGCCGATATCCTGCTGGTGCCACAGGCGCTGGGGGCGGATCTGTGGTTTGTCACCGGCGAAGGGCCGCGCCTGTCCACGATCACCACACAAGCGGATTTCGACGCGCTGAAACCGCTGGATGATATCAACGACACCCTGTCGCCAATCTATGAAACCTTGCGCATCCTGTCGCGTGAATTGCCGTCTGAAACCACGCTGATCGGCTTTGCCGGGGCCCCCTGGACCGTGGCCACCTATATGATTGCCGGGCGCGGCACCCCGGATCAGGGCCCGGCCCACGCCCTGCGCGGTGAAAACACCCCCCTGTTCGAGTCGCTGCTGGATCGAATCACTGAGGCCACAATCGAATACCTATCCTGCCAGATCGACGCCGGGGCCGAAGTGGTCAAGATTTTCGACAGCTGGGCCGGGTCATTGAATCGTGCGGATTTCGACAAATACGCGCTGGAACCCTGCCGCCGCATCACCTCTGCCCTCAAGGCGCGCCACCCGGGCGTTCCCGTCATCGGTTTCCCGCGCGGCGCTGGCGACAAATATGCCGGGTTCGCCAAGGCAACCGGCGTCGATTGCGTAGCGTTGGACAATGGCCTTGATCCGACCTGGGCTGCGGCTCAGGTACAGGTGGATGGCTGTGTGCAGGGCAACCTTGACCCGTCGCATATGGTGACCGGTGGCCAGCCCCTGGTCGACGCCACACGCGCCGTTGTGCAGGCGTTTTCGGGCGGTCCACATATCTTTAATCTGGGCCACGGGATCACCCCGAACGCCGACCCCGAGAATGTGAAACTGATGGTGGACACGGTTCGGGGCGAATAGACTCGGATTTCGCCCTTGACCCTATCGCAATGCTGGCTTACGACGCCCGCACCTATGGCGGAGTAGCTCAGTTGGTTAGAGCAGCGGAATCATAATCCGCGTGTCGGGGGTTCAAGTCCCTCCTCCGCTACCA
>Ga0209121_10004007_pt1 | contig 13932 bp, 12 predicted proteins | sample Cruoilmetagenom3_FD_187292 | JGI IMG/M metagenome (GOLD analysis project Ga0209121, IMG submission 187292) | Oil polluted marine microbial communities from Coal Oil Point, Santa Barbara, California, USA - Sample 3 (SPAdes) (version 2) | ecosystem: Environmental > Aquatic > Marine > Oil seeps ...
TGCATGTAAAACTGACCATGTATGGTCTGTTGAAGAACTTTTATCATTTTCTGTTTAAATTTGTACATTTAAAATCTTCATACACGAGGTAAAATTGAGGAAAATCTCTTGACAAAAAAAGTAAATATGGTATTTTGTATATTATATTGTAAACGTTATTAATATCGTTATCATAACTGAAATTAGATATAAATGAATTTTAAAAATGTAATATTGAAAGATGTGGCAAAAGAAGCTGGTGTATCAGTACCTACAGCTTCCAGGGTATTAAATAATGAGAAGTTTGTCTCTGATGATGTAAAAAAAAGAGTAAAAGCTGCTGCCAAGAAATTAAATTACGAGCCTCACTGGACAGCACGCAGCCTAAGATTAAGAAAAACTGACATTATCGGTGTAATAATACCTAATATTGCAGATTATTTTTTCTCTAGTATTGTATTAGGGGTTGAGAGGTTTTTTAGAAGCAAGGGCAAGGATATAATATTGTTTAATACCAGTAATGATGAAAAAATTGAAGAAAAGGCAATAAAGATAGCTATTTCTAAAAGAGTGGAGGGAATTGTTTTAGCTACCATTTGTAAAAATGGAGATATGATTAGGTCTTGGATAAAAAGTTTTGGCACTCCTTTTGTAGTAGTTGACAATAAAATGGATTTAGAAAATGTAGATTTTATTTTAGCTGATGATATTGAGGGTTCTTTTAAATTAGTAGATCATTTAATAAATGTTCATGGACTTAAACGTATTGGTTGTATAAATGCTCCCTTGGATGAATCTAGTGATCTGGATAAGTTAGTAGGATATAAAAAAGCGTTAACTGAAAATAATATTCCAGTAAATGAGGATTATATTAAGATTGGCTATCATAATGAAGACAGAGCGTACCAGGCCACGAAAGAGTTACTAAATTTGAAAAATAAACCAGAGGCTATTTATTGTATTAATGCAAATATGTTAATAGGATGTCTTATATGTTTAATTGAAAGCGATATAAGAGTTCCTGATGATATTGCTGTTGTAACATTTGATGATTGTGATTTTACATCTGCTATGAATCCTCCAGTTACAACACTTAAAAGAATTGATTTAGAAATGGGGAGAATAGCTGCTGAATTATTGTTTGAAAGAATTAGAGGCAAAAAAGGTGATTATAAAGAGATTAGAATTGATTCTGAGCTGGTAATTAGAAAATCATGTGGTTGTAAGTAATTTTTTTAGAGAATATGATAACGTTATTGAAAACGTTATGATTAAAATTTTACCTTTTTAGAAATGAGTTAGAAGTTATGTTTGCAGTGCAAGGTATGGCTGAGATAGTTAATGGAAAATTGGAAGAGAGAAAAATTGAGATAATAATATACGAAGAGCTAGTAAGAGGAGGAGTAAAAAAGTAGCAGATATAAGATTGTAGAAGTGATTTAGTTGTTCGCTAATTAGATGTTTTGGATATGAGGATTATTGATTTATAAAGGAGCTAATGCAATAAGGAGGGGAAATGACAGAACTAAGACACAAAATATTTTCAGCTATGCCTTTTCAGGATATGGGGGCTTGCAGGAGGGTTAGAGCAATAAAGAAGGAAGATATATGTAAGCATTCAAATCCAGATTTTAAAATAAGTGTAATAAAAAATGAAGATTTTGAGCTAAGACGTATTTTAGATATGTTTATGTTTATTAAAGACGCAGCAGATAAAGATGAACAGTTAGTACTAATATTACCTAATCCGCATCCTGAATATAAACATGTAGCTTATCTAATTAATAAATTTAAAGTAGATTGCAAAAAACTCTGGACTTTTAATATGGATGAGTACGTTGATGAGGATGGTAAAGTTGCTCCTGATGACTGGCCGAATGGGTTTAATTATTGTTTTCTAAATAACTTTTATTATCAGATTGATGAAAAATTAAGACCTCCCAGGCACCAAGCTGTTGGATTTACTGATAAAAATATAGGTGATTATGGAAAGATGATAGAAGATGTAGGTTGTGCAGATGTATGTTTTGGAGCTATAGGTTGGGCAGGACATGTAGCTTTTATTGATCCAGGCTCACCAGAATTTACAGCTGATACAATGGGTGAATTTTTAGAGATGGGACCAAGGATAGTGACCTTAAATCCAATTACAATAGCTCAGGAAAGCCTTGAACCCAGCGGAGATTGGTCCAATATTCCTCCAAAGGCTGTTACTATAGGGCCAAAAGAAATAATGGGAGCAAAGCTGTATCAATCATGGAATGGCTTTCATGTAGCAGGAACTAATATATCCTGGGAAAGGTTTATCGTAAGACTGGCTGCTCATGGACCTGTTACACAGTATATACCTGCTTCTATGCTGCAGTTAAGGAGAACTGATTTCTTTATAAAAGAAGTACTGGCTGAAAATGTTTAGTTGTTTGTTTATAAATAAAATGAGATAATTTTACTTGTAAAAATTATGTTTATAAAATAGGAGGCAATATTTATAAAAGTAAACATAGATCTGATTAAATCCTGGAATTTAGAAGCTTTATCATAGAAACTACAGGGTTTTAATATTAGTAATGTATGCTATTGTATATTAAAAAATATTATTAAACATTAAAATTATTAGTTATAACATAAATAAATAGGGGGTGATGATAATTAAAAAAATTTGTTTAGATTTTAATAATTCTAACATATTGATAATAGTAAATCTGTCTAAACAAATATAATTAATAGAAAACTAATAATTTTAATAAATTATCAATAAAAAGGAGGTTATAATAATGAAGAAGACATCGATTTTGATGTTAGCTGTTGTAGTTGGTATTTCTATGATACTTATGGGAATAAGCTGCACTGCTAAAAAAGCTGAAGAGAAAAAGCCTGTATTTGGAAACATACCTGTTGCTATGGCTGATGAATGGAATGGCTATGGTGTACAGAATTTTAAATACTGTGCCGAAAAGAAGGGAGTTGAAGTAGTAGTATTAGATTCTGAATGGGATGGCGAAAAAGCCTTACAGAACATGGAGGACCTGATCACGAGAGGAGTAGATGAAATAAGTGTATTTGTATGGACGCCTGAGCAAGCTCAAGATTTTATATACAAAGCAAACGATGCTGAAATCCCGATTTCCTTTGAAAATACAAAAATATACGATAAGGTTGAAGGAGATATTGTATTTAATGTAGCTTGTGAATATTACGATATCGGATATGCAGCTGCAAAGTATATTAGTGAAAAATGGCCTGGTAGCAGACTCTTTTATGTAAAAGGTGCAGAGGGCATGGGTATTGTTGAGGAATACCAGAGAGGAATAGACGATGCGCTTGCAGACTGTGGCGATGTAGTAGAAATAGTAGCTATTAAAACAACAGGCTGGGATACTGAAACATCTATGAATGTAACCCAGGATACAATCGCAGCAGGAACCGAGTTTGATGTTATATTTGCTAATAGTGAAGAAATGGCTGTTGGTGTTATTCAGGCATTAGATCAGGCTGGCCTGAAAGGCCAAATTCCTATAGTTTCAACTGGCGGAGGTCCTAATGGGGTAAAAATGATAGAAGATGGTGAAATTGTTGCTACAATGGCTGCTCCAGTTTCAGTGCAGGGCATGTGGTTATTTAAAGCAATGTGGCTGCATTATAATGGTAAGGAAATCAAAGATAAATGGGTACCGCTACCAACTATACCAATTGATAAAGATACTCTAGCTGATAATGTTTCATGGGATCCATCTGACGAGATAATAGATTATATTGGTGGCTTAGACGAGTGGTAAATAATCAAGTATAATTTATACTTGATTGATGAGTGATGCTTGCGCTTCTTATAGAAAAGTCAGAAATTTTATGAGAAGCGTAAGCAATTTATAATTTTATTAATTGCTTATGTACTTAACTCAACAAATTCCAATATCTTGTGTGATATGGCTCTCAGATTCATCTACATATTGTAGCATGGTGAGCTAAGTCAATAAGCAATTTTTATTATTTTGACTATTTTGACAGTATGAGTAATATAAAAAATGTAGAAGTAAAAAATTTAAATAAAAGTTTTACAGGAGTTAGGGCACTTGTTGATTTTTCATTTGATCTTTATAAAGGCGAGGTCCATTGTCTGATTGGTGAAAATGGTGCTGGAAAATCAACATTTATTAAAATTTTATCAGGTGCAATAACTCCAGACAGCGGGATCATTAATATTGGTAAGAAGAAATATAATAGATTGTTTCCAGCAATTACTAAAAATGAAGGTATAGAAGCGGTACACCAGGAAGGAACTCTTGTACCACAGATAACTGTTGCTGAAAATATTTTTCTGGGTTCAGAAAAAAGTGAAAAAATGTTTGTAAGTTATAGGAGGTTGTTTAGAGATGCTGCTGAATTTATGGAATCTCTAAATATAAATATAAGACCTGATGAATTTTATGAAAATTTAAGTCTTCCGGATCAACAATTTGTTAAAATCCTGAGAGCTTTGATATTTGACCCTAGGGTTTTAATCCTGGATGAGCCTACAGCTGTATTTAATATTAACGATATTAAAATAGTTACAAAATTAGTTAAAAAGATATCTAAAAAAGGGGTAAGTGTAATTTATATTTCCCATCATTTAGAGGAAATTGCGGAAGTCGCAGATAGGGTAACGGTACTGCGTGATGGAAGAAAAGTAAAAGCTCATAATTTTAAAGAAGAATCAATAGACTTAAACCTTCTAGCTAACGAAATGATCGGGAGGCCAGTTGAACTTTTTTACAAGAAGAAAAAACATAAGGTAGGAGATGTAATTTTTGAGGTCAGGGGATTAAAGTTAAATCCTAAATCTAAAGAAATTAATTTCAAAGTCAGGGAGGGTGAAATCTTAGGTCTGGCTGGATTGAAAGGATCAGGAAGAACAAAAATAGCCAGAGCTATTTTTGGTGTTGATAAAAAATATCAAGGGAAAATCTTTTATAAGGGAAAAGAAATAACACCAAATAGTCCCGGGGAAGCCCTAGAAGAAGGTCTGTGTATGATGACAGAAAATAAGCAAATTGATGGATTGTGCATGAATGCAAGTGTAGTGAAAAATATTACATTAGCTGGACTTGATAGATTTAAGGGTCCAATTATTAATTTAAAAGAAGAAGCAAGATTAGCTAAAAAATTTGTTGATCAATTAGGAATCAAGACTCCAACTTTAAATCAAGAAGTTATAAATCTAAGCGGAGGCAATAAACAAAAAGTGGTACTGGCCAAATGGCTGTTTAGGGGTATAAATATTTTAATTGTAGATGAACCCACTCATGGTATTGATGTAAATTCAAAAATAGAAATTTATGAAATTTTAACGGATCTGGTTTCAAAAGGAAAATCAATTATAATGGTATCTTCTGAAATGCCAGAGCTTATTGCAATGAGTGATAATGTTATAGTTATAAAAGATTATGAGATTTCATCTGTACTTTCAGAAAGTAGAATAACAGAAGAAAATATATTGCTAGGTTTTATGGGAGGAGGTAGTAGATAAATTGAAAAATATAACAAGTAAAAAAGATAATATAGCTGATCGGGGTACTCTTGAAAGAAAGAGATTTGGGTTTATAAAAAATCAGAATTTCTTTCTTATTATAATTATAATAGCCATCTCGATTATAACATCATTTATCAATCCAAATTTTCTTACCTATAGAAATATTAGTAATATTCTTCAGCAGGTTTCAGTATTGGGTATTGCAACTATGTGCATGGGTTTACTAATGCTGGCCGGACAATTAGATTTATCTATTGGCGCAATGATGGGGCTGGTAGGCGTAGTATTTGTTAAAATGGTGAAGGCTGGCATAAGTGTTGAATTATCTGTTTTAGCTGTACTGGCTATTGCTGCATTTTGCGGTTTTGTAAATGGGATCATAGTTGCAAAAAGTAATGTTATGCCGCTTATAATAACTCTGGGAATGCTATATGTTTATTACGGTCTGGCCCTATATATATCTGACGGCAGGCCCAATGCTCTGGGAGATTATTTTCGTTTTTTGGGACAAAGTAAGATTGGTCCAGAAGGTTTTGCCATACCATTTACAGTTATTGTATTTTTATTAATTTTCCTTTTTGCTTTTGCTATGAATAAATATACAAAATATGGAAGAAGGCTTAATGCTATTGGAGGGAATAGATTAACCGCTTATTTAGCTGGAATAAATGTGGATATGCATATAATTTCACTTTATGTACTTGTTGGATTAATTATGGGACTTGCTGGTTTAGTATTAACGTCAAGACTTGGAAATGTTCGTGCTGGAAGTGGAGATGGTTATGAACTTAAAGCTTTAGCGGCTGCAATAATTGGAGGAATAACTTTTGAAGGTGGTCGAGGGAGTTTAGTAGGAGCTTTCTTTGGAGTTATACTATTGGGATTAATATATAATGCTATGAATGTTATTGGAGTATCTTCTTACTTTCAAACCATGGTATTAGGAGTAATTATAGTTATAACTACAGTCATTTCAAGTCTTGGAAAAAGAGAATCAAGTTTTTAATTATATTAAAAATATTAATTTTAGTATAAAGAATGAGAGGGCCTAAATGAGAATATTAGCTGTTGGAGCTCATCCCGATGATGTTGAATTATTATGTGCGGGTACAATGGCACGTTACAGTAAGGAAGGACATGAAGTGTTTATATGTTATGTTTGTAATGGCAATAAAGGAAGCATGGTTTATTCTTCAGAAGAACTAGCAAAAATACGCAGGAAAGAAGCAATAGAATCAGCAAAAGTTATTGGCGCTAAATCAATTTGGGGCGGAGTTTCTGATGGTGAAGTTGTAGTAGATCTAGATACAAGGATTAAAATAATTGATGTAATAAGAAAAGCCGATCCTGATTTGATAATAACACATCATCCAGACGATTATCATTCTGATCATATAAATACCAGCAAGCTTGTTTTTGAGGCGACATATCTTGCTAATTTAAAATTATGGAAAACGAAAGAGTCTGCTTCAACTAAGTTACCCTTTTTATATTATATGGATACATTAGCTGGAATAAATTTTGTACCTGAAGAATATGTTGATATAACAGAAACTATAGATATAAAAGTTAAAATGATGCTAAAAATGAAATCACAATTAGGCTGGTTAAAAGAGATGCATGATTGTGACTCAGAAGAGTTTATCAAGACAGTAGCAAGATTCAGGGGATTTCAAGCCGGAGTTTTATATGCAGAAGCTTTTGCAAAACAACAAATGTATCCTCAGGGATTGACAGAAAGAATATTGCCATAAAGATATTGCAATAAAGCTTATTTATTAATTAATTTTAACGAGGAGGAGAAGTCTGAAAAAAGATTAAAAAGGCAATCAATAATAAATAAAATAGGCTTGAGGGCAACGGTTTTTATCCCGTTTTGTGCCTTGAGCGAAGCGAAAGGAATGGTTATAAAAATGAATAACATTGTTGGAGTTGTAACTACTACATACCCTAAATATAGTCTGGAAGAAATTGTGAAAGGAATATCAAATGCTGGTTTTAAATATATTGAATTAACATCTGCGCCTGAGTATTTTACACATATAAAACCAATTCCTGAAGAAATGAGTGATAAGGATGCTGAGGGAATTGTGGATTTATGTAAAGAATATAGCTTAGGAATATCCAGTGTTGCTGGGCACACAAGACTTATGAAGAAAAATGCAGTAAGTAATTTTGAAAAAGTTATAGATGCTGCTGTATTATTTGGTGCTAATTTTGTTACTACAGATACTGGTGAAGTTAAAAACAGTAATGACCAAGAAAAATTTTATAAAGATATAAGTGAGATTGCAAGTTATGCAGGTTCAAAAGGTGTTACCGTATGTTTAGAAATGCATGGTAGATGGTGCAATACAGGTAAAAAAGGAGCTAAAATAGTAAAAACAATTAATAACCCAAATATTAAGCTTAATTATGATACTGCAAATGTCATGTTTTATGGTGGTGTGAAAGCTGAAGAAGACATTAAATATGCTTTACCATATATGGGATTTATGCATTTGAAAGACAGGGGTGGCAAAATTAAAGAATGGAATTTTCCACCATTAGGAGATGGTAATATAGATTTTGAAATAATATTTGATCTAATAAAGGATTATAAAGGGCCGATAAGTGTAGAAATAGAATTTGATGGGAAAGAGCATTCTTTGGAAGAAACTAATAAAGCGGTAAAAAAATCTTATAACTTCCTAAAAAGTTTTGGTTATGTTTAAAAAAAATTATAATAACAAAATAATTAATAACGGTAATAAAAAGTCATAAATTTCTTATAATAATAAAATTTATGGCTAAGGTGAAATATTAAAATTAAAAAGAAAAAGAGATGGGGCAGGAATGGTAAACGTTGCTATAATTGGTGCGGGATTTATGGGCGAGACTCATGCATCTTCCTATAAGAAAATAAATAATTCAAATATCGTAGCTATAGTAGATAGGGTAGAGGAGAAGGGGAAAAAATTAGCAGAAAAATTCAATACAAAATTTTATACGGACATAGAAGATTTAATAAGAAATGAAAATGTTGATGCTGTAGATATATGTGTACCCACCTTTGTTCATAAAGATATAGCTATTAAAGCAGCTAATGCTGGTAAGCATATACTTTGTGAAAAACCATTGACTCTTTCCTTAAAAGATGCTGATGAAATGATAGGGGCTGTTAAAAGAAATAATGTAAAAGCGATGGTAGGTCATGTATTAAGATTCTGGCCTGAGTATATAAAAATTAAAAAAATAGTTGATAGTGGCAAGTTAGGGGTGCCACTATTTGGCTTTTGTGAAAGATTACTGGTTTCCCCTGATTGGTATGAAGATAATTGGGGCTTAAATGAAAAAAATAGTGGGGGTGTACCTTTAGATCTGCATATCCATGATCTTGATTATCTAATCTGGGTTTTTGGAGAGCCAAGCATTGTAGAGGCACAAGGTGTTTATAATCCAAAACTTGGAGGAATAATACATATTGCTACAAATATAGAATTTAAGAATGGAAAATCTGGGTTTGCTGAAGGAGGTTGGGGATTTACAGGAGATTTTCCTTTTACTATGGTTACAAGAATATTGTGTGAAAGTGGCTCTGTGGAGTGGATTTTCAGAGCAGGAAAGAATATAGAAGAAAGGGCTCAATCTGCTGATGTAACAGTTTATGAAAAAGACAAGCTATCATATATTGTAAAAGTTGATCAAACTGATGCATATTTTTTGGAGTGCAAGTATTTTATTGATTGTATTATGAATGATAAACCTATTAAAAAAGCAACTTTTAATGATGGCTGCGCATCATTAAAATTGGCTTTAGCGGCAAGAGAGTCAGCAAAAAATAAAAAAATTGTAAAATTTTAAATTATAAATAAAAAAATAGGTTTATAAAGAAAAGAAGGTTGTAGCATGGGAAGGTTTGCAGGTTTAGTAACTCATCGAACAGTTAGTAATAAGAATTTTCAAAAAATGATGAGTATGCCGTTTGATGAAATTGAAAGGTGGAGCAATGTCAAAGTAGAAATAGTAGAGAATTCAAATAAATTATATAGCAAAATGGCAAGATCTATAGCGGATGCTGTTGCTGTTAATAACAAAGCTGCAAAAATTTCCAAAATAATTCTACCTGTCGGTCCCACTCCACAATACAAGATATTGGCAGATATATTTAATAGAGAAAAAATTAATTTAAAATATTTATGGATATTTTTCATGGATGAGTATCTAGACTGGCAAGGAAGACTTATACCGGAATCTTATGTAATGAGCTTCAGAGGTTTTATGAAGAAAAATTTATTTTCTTCATTAGATAAAGGTTTGGGGTTAGATACCAATCAAGTAATATGGCCCAATCCGAATAATTTAGATTATAATGATAATAAAATAGAAGAATTGGGAGGAATAGACGTTTGTTATGGTGGGATTGGGTATCATGGGCATATTGCATTTAATGAACCTTATGATACATATTATAGAAGAATGACAGTTAAAAAATTTCTAAATTCAAAGACTAGAATTATTGATTTAAATTCAGATACTTTTGTGATAAATAGTTTATGTGGGGTAGGAGGAAACAGCTATGACCTTCCTCCAAAAGCAGTAACTATTGGAATGAGGTCTATCATTAATGCAAAAAGAATAGAGTTATACTGTGATGGTGGTGATTTAAGGTGGCAGCGGGCAACTTTTAGAATAGCATGCATGCATCCACCTACTTTGAGCTACCCATCAACATTACTACAGCTACATAAAGACCCTAAGAATAATGTAATTATCACAGCAGATAAACTTACGGCTTTGCCTATTAAAGTTAGTCCAAAGTAGAGAATATTAATGCTTGTAGATATTGATAAATATGGAATAAAATGTATATAAATTTATGCTAGTAGTAATCATTATATATCTTTCTTAAAAGTTCTTCATTATGTATTTAATAAAACATCTGTCATGTAAGTTATCTTGGTTTTTTGTAATTGGTTGATTTTATATTAATAATTATAATACTTTACTAAAGTTATAACAGAAAATATATTATTCAATTTGAATAAAATTAAAAATAAAATAATTCAAAGGAGAAAAAATAATGAGATACATCTCTGATATTGATAATTGGATAGATAAAAATAAAGATGAAATTTTAAATACATTATCTAAGCTTATACAAATAAAAACAGAAAATCTTCCTCCAGGTGGTAACGAGAAACCTGGTCAGGAATATTTATATAACAAAATAGTAAAATTTATACCAGAGAAAGATATAGACATGTTTGAGATAGATGAAGTTGAAGGTATAATGAAGCATCCACTTTTTTTCCCAATATCAGATGGAATTGAAAGGATATATAAAAACAGACCAGATTTAGTAGCTAAACTTAAAGGCAAAGGCACTGGAAAATCAATAGCTTTTTCGGGGCATATGGATACAATGCCAGCAAGTGGCCAGAAATGGAAAGTATTTGATGATCCTTTTAGCGGAAAAATAAAAGATGGAAAGATGTACGGAAGAGGATCGGTAGATATGAAAGCAGGAACAGTTTCCGGTTTCTTTGCTCTTAAGTGCTTGCATGATTTGAATGTAAAACTGGATGGCGATGTTTATGCTGAGAGTGTTGTAGATGAAGAAAATGGTGGTGTAAACGGTACTATTGCAGCAAGACTAAGAAATCCTAATATTGATTTTGCTATTCTTACAGAACCAACTAATCTAGTATCTGGAGTTGAAACAATAGGAGGCAGTGATTGGATAGCAATGGTATTGGAAAAAGGTCCAGGTGGCATTGGAGCTGATATAGAACTCCCAAATCCAGTATATAAACTTAGTAAAATAGCATTAGCTCTTGAAAAATATGATAAAGAAATGAATAAAAAGATAAATGTTCCTAAAAATTACAGAAAAGACATGAAATTAAGATTATTGACATATCAAATTAGCTCTGGGGGATCAAGCTATTTTGAATCAGGCTCAGTTCCAACAGAAGGACATATTTATTTTTGGCTTGAATCTTTTGAATATATGAGTGAAAGAGATGTAAAGAAAAAATTTTTAAATTTTATGAGGAAAGAATTAGGAAGATATGATGATTTTAAAGATGAATTTCCGAAGTTTGAGACTGTAATCAGATTCATAGGTGGTCACAGGACAAATTTAAAACACCCTGCTATGTTATCTATAAAAAGGGCTTACCAATTATTAAATATAAAGTATAAAGAAGAAGGACTTCCATTAGCTATGGATGCATATGCTTTTAAAAGAGTAAGTAATACTGATGTGGTTGTTATTGGTCCAGTAGGTGGTAATCCACATGGTATTGATGAGTACGTAGAAATAGATAGTGTATTTAATTTAATGAAAATAATGGTAATCACAGCTATAGATTATTGTGGCGATAGTAATCAAAAAAAGGCTTAATATAATCTTAGCTAAGGCATGAAAAAATAAACTATACAGCAGATCTTATAATGCTATAGAGCGGGTATTAAACTAACTTAAGCATAAAAGATCATATTATGGAAAAATATATTCTCACAATAGATTTAGGGACAACTGCAGTAAAATTTGGTCTTTATAACTCAAGGCTTGAAGAGATATGTAAGCATTCTACAAAATATAGTTTAGATATAAATTCTGAATTTATTGAATTTGATGTGGAAGAATATTGGAGTATCTGTAAAAAAGGTATACAGGATTTACTCTTAAAGTCAAAAATAAATTCTAAAAAAGTAGCCTCAATTTCTCTGAGCAGTCAGGCAGAGACCTTGGTTATCTTAGACAGAGAAGGTAAACCTCTAAGAAAAGCAATATCCTGGCTGGATAGCAGATCTGGTGAAGAATGTAATATATTAAAAGATAATTTTGATATTGATGATGGATACAAGATTACAGGCCAACCGGATATTGTAACTACCTGGCCTATAACAAAAATACTCTGGATAAAGAGAAATGAAAAAGAGATATTTGACAGGGCATATAAATACCTCCTTTTAAAAGATTATGTTATCTATAAATTTACTGGCAAATTTATTTCTGAATACACAATTTATAACTTTTCTTATTACTTTAATATTGTAAAAAAAAGATATTGGGAAGATATTTTAAGATTTGTCGGTATTGATACCAGCCAGTTGCCAGAATTGATTGAGCCAGGAGAGATAGCAGGAAATCTGCTTAAAGAAAATTTAAAAGATTTCAATTTTTCTAGTAGTATCTATCTAAACGTGGGAGCTTTAGATCAAATGGCAGGAATGATTGGCGTAGGCAATATCAGAGAAGGAATTGTAAGTGAGACTACTGGTACAGTCCTTGCTATCTGCACAATGCTTGAAAAACCTCTAATTAATAGATATAGAATTCCTTGTCACTATAATGCAGTAAAAAATACTTATATTCTCTTACCAATATGCGAGAGTGGTGGTATTAGCCTGGAGTGGTTTAAAAATAATTTTTATACTGGTAGTGATTATAGTTATATTAATAGAGAAATTGAGAAGATAGCACCAGGCTCGAATGGACTTATATTTCTACCCTATCTTACTGGTGTAAATTCTCCCGAACTTGACTCTAATGCCAAAGGTGTTTTTTATGGAATTAATATTTCTCACAACAGGTCGCATTTTGCCAGGTCAATTATGGAAGGTATAGCATGTCTTATTAGAAAAAATTTAGATTATCTAAAAAAGCTGAATATTAATACAAATAAATTAATTTCCCTTGGTGGTGGCTCGAAAAGTAATGTATGGAACCAAATTAAAGCAGATGTTATAGGCAAAGGTATAATAGTAACAGAACAAGGTGAACCTGCATCTCTGGGTGTAGCTATCCTAGCAGCTGTAAAACTTGGCTTATATAAAGATTTAAAAAATGCAGTTGATAATTCGGTAAGAATAAAAAAAGTGTATAATCCTTGCAATGATCAAGTTTATGAAAAGCAATATAAAATATTTCTAGATTTGTATAAGAGACTTGAAGTGATATTTCGTACTGATATTTGAATAATTGATAAACATTAATGTGAAGTATTTATATGATGTTAGGATATAATTCCATAGAATTCTGGTGTGACAAGAGGCAAATTATAATTGACAATTGATTAATAAAGTAGTAACGTTCTTATTGTGAAAAGTTAAAGTTGGCAGCTTATCGAGCATTTGAAAGACAGCCCATTTATAAGAGCTGTCTTTCTTTTTGGTAGGGGTGACGGGATTCGAACTTGTATGAGCCTTTGGCTCGGTAAGTTGACAGCTTATCGTGTCTACCAATTTCACCACACCCCCCTTGAAATTATTTTAGCATATATTAATGCATTTGTGTAAATATCTAATGTGCTAAAAGCATAGGTCGTTTCTAAGTTGATAAAAAAGTATTCTTACCTTACTGTAAAAGGTTAAAAAGAAAAATAGCGAAAATATTGACCTTGGTGCAACTACACTGTAGAATACTAAAATGATAGAATCGATGCTGACATTAA
>Ga0209121_10004009_pt1 | contig 13925 bp, 10 predicted proteins | sample Cruoilmetagenom3_FD_187292 | JGI IMG/M metagenome (GOLD analysis project Ga0209121, IMG submission 187292) | Oil polluted marine microbial communities from Coal Oil Point, Santa Barbara, California, USA - Sample 3 (SPAdes) (version 2) | ecosystem: Environmental > Aquatic > Marine > Oil seeps ...
CAGCGTTCGCCGAAGTGCAGCATATGTCACAGTAAGCCTTAGCCGAAGCCAGAGTGTTCACGTAGAGAACCACGGGCACGAGAGGGTACAGCACCTTCCACCGTTTGATTTCATGCACCGTGAGCATCTGAGCCATCGGACAACGCGCCCCCAAGCTTGGCAACAAAACCTTCTTCTGTGGATTCAAGATAGCCGCTGACTCCGCCATGAAGTCCACCGCTGAAAAAACTATCATTTCTGCCTCTTTTTCCTCTACAGCTCTTCTGCTCAGCTCTATACTGTCACCAACATAATCGGCGATATCCTGAATCTCTGGACGCTGATAGTTATGAGCCAAAATTACCGCTTTCTTCTCCCTTTTCAACTTCAGTATTTTGTCGGTGAGCGTCATCGATTTCGCCTTGCAAACCAATCTGTTATGAACGGTTTCTAGACGCACAGACCAATATATGCCTTTACCTAAAACCGCACGTTCCACTCTTTGTTTCTAGATGTGGAAGCCAAAAATCCCAGACGGTTCAAAGGATGCTAAGGATTCCCAGAGACCTTAGCAGAGGCTTAACCCTCTTCGCCGCATGATATTTCTGAATCCTCTTCTCAAGATATTCCAAATCTATCCTTTCATTTGCAACCATGTGTTCTATATCCTCTATGTCATGTTTGCCTTGATTTTCACCTCTTTGCAGAATCGCCTTGAATATCACATTATCTTCAACTGGTACAACCGGAACTTCCACATCGAAAAGCTTTCGCCGCTGAATGTTCTCCACCATTTCTTCGTCCATGAAAAAGAGGCAAGTCTCCTCAGCCACCTTTATTTTCAAATCAGCAACAACATCCACATCCTCAACATCTGCCAAAACGGCTTTAACCTTCTCCAATTCCTCACCCTCAACCAAAACATCCACATCGGTCACCTTCCTCTCGCTTCCATAACAATAAGCGGCAGCCCCAGCAAAAACAACCCAGTGAACACCCGCTTTCACAAGCCTATCCACCACAATATGAAGCTTAAAACCAAAAACCTCGTCCCTCCGCAATATTGTCCCCCTGCTGCTTACTAAACACCACTCATCTAAAGATTTTTGGTGCGGCGGGCCGGATTCGAACCGGCGAACCCCTACGGGAAAGGATCTTGAGTCCTTCGCCTCCAGCCGTCTCTCTAAGACTTTGACCTGGCTTGGCTACCGCCGCATGTCAATATCAAACCTTTAAACGCTTCTTATTAATTATTTCTTCATCACAGACTTGTACGCTTGAATAAAGTCTTGTGCAAACTTATTCGCGTACTTCTCCGTCCCCCGATGCTTCCTGTCTACCGTTCTCAAGTGATGGTAAAACTCGTGCAGAATCACGAATGGGTTGCAGAACACGTCACTGTTCAAAACGTGAATTGTTGAATCCTTCACGGTGTAGCATCCTAACACATTCTTCCTGCGTCCCTTCGGCAACCCAACACGCAGAATCGGAACGGCTACATCATAATGTTTGGCGAGTGATTCTAAAGCCTCTTCAGGGTTCCCGCTTAAGATAAGCCAGACAACCCGTACCTGAAATCCTCGATCACTCAAGCTCAGTCACCCCGATACTACAAGGTAAAGTTTATTAGAGAGCTGTGCGGTTTACGTTTTTAGCTCTTTAGAATATTGGAGACCGATTTTTCGAGTTGATAATACAGCTTAGGAGGAAATTAAAAGCTTGAGAAAAACCGCATCGCGGAGTTCCACCCATGTATGTTTAAACACAAGACTTGGGAGGAACAGTTGAATTGGCTGTCTCTTCAAAAGAGGAGATGCATGTTTTACTGAAATCATTCTTCAAAGAGAAAGGCCTCGTCCGCCAACACTTAGACTCATACAACGAGTTCATAGACCACGGTCTGCAGGAGGTCATAGACGAGGTAGGCGAAATATCAATAGAGGTTCCGGAAAGCCCCTACGTAGTGAAACTGGGTCAGGTGTGGATAATAGACCCTCAAACGCGGATAACCGGACCATACATGACAGAGGTGGACGGCACAAAACACGAGATTTACCCGATGGAAGCGAGACACCGCAACCTGACGTATGCAGCGCCTCTAGCCCTTGAGATGACGCCGGTGATGGACGGCAGGGAACAGGACACGGAGCTCATCTACATCGGAAACGTTCCGGTGATGCTGAAGTCAAAGCTCTGTTACCTATCCCAGCTTTCAAGAGATGAGTTGACAGCCTGTGGAGAGGACCCGGATGACCCTGGAGGCTACTTCATAGTGAACGGTTCGGAGAGAGTGATGGTAGCCCTAGAAGACCTTGCGCCAAACCGCATAATAGTGGACATAAATGAGAAAGGCGCGTCGCCAGTGTACCAAGCGAAGATATTCTCGACCACAGTGGGCTTCAGAGCGAGGATAGAACTAAAAATGAAGTCGGACGGAGCCATATATGTTTCTATGCCGGGTGTGCCCACCGAAATCCCTTTCATAATAATAATGCGTGCATTAGGCTTAGAATCAGACAAGGAAATAGCCGAAACTGTTTCTCTGGAAAAAACCGTACAAAACGAGTTAGAAGATTCGTTTGAGAAAGCCATTGGAGTAGACGCTGTTCGAGACGCGACCCTATTCATCGGAAACCGCGTCGCCCACGGCCAAGTTGAGGAATACAGAATTCAAAAAGCAGAAAACGGCATAGACAGAAACTTCTTGCCTCACATCGGCAGGACGAGTGAAAGCCGAAAAGACAAGGCGTTTTTCCTCGGCGAGATGGCGTGCAGAGCAATAGAGCTGAAACTTAGAAGGAGAAAACCAGACGACAAAGATCATTTCAAAAATAAGCGACTGAGACTCGCAGGTCCCCTACTTGCAGACTTGTTCAGGGTGGCCTTCAGAAACCTCTGTAGAGACATAAAATATCAGCTTGAACGAATAGGCGTGAAAGGTCCGTTAATCACTGTTTCGGTGGCGGTTCGTCCCGGAATAGTCAGTGAGAGGGTGAAACATGCGATTGCCACTGGAAACTGGGGAAGGGGAAGAGTTGGGATAACTCAGCTTCTGGACAGAACAAACCACGTATCCACCCTCAGCCACCTGCGCAGACTGCAATCACCGCTGAGCAGAAGCCAACCAAACTTCGAGGCGAGAGACCTGCACCCCACGCATTGGGGTCGTCTGTGCCCAAACGAAACCCCTGAAGGCTCAAACTGTGGATTAGTCAAGAACTTGGCATTATCAGCATGCATCTCAGTGGGCGTAAATCCGGAGAAAATAAAACAAACTCTTTACGACATGGGTGTGAAACCCATATGCGAAGCAAATGAAACCTTAAGGCTTTCAGGGGCGAAAGTCTTCGTTGACGGAAACCCAGTCGGATACTGCACCTCTCCAGCAGAACTAACGGACGAATTCAGAAGGGGACGGAGAAGAAGCGAAACCTCAAGTGAGGTCAACATCGCCTACTTCTCAAAACTTCACGGTGAAAGAGATGAGATACACATCAACTGTGACCGAGGAAGAGTCAGAAGACCGCTCATAATAATCGAAGACGCCATGTCGAAGCTTCAACCAGAACATGTTGAGAGGGTACTCTCAGGAGAATGGTCTTGGGAAGACCTTGTGAAAAACGGTATAATCGAATACCTCGACGCTGAGGAAGAAGAAAACGCCTATGTTGCCTTAAGCGTTGAAAACGTCGCCCCCGAGCACACTCATGCGGAAATCTCAACGTACACCATGTTCGGTATATGCGCCTCTACAGTCCCATACGCTGAACACAACCAGTCCCCGCGAAACTCCTATCAAGCCGCAATGGCAAAACAAGCGTTAGGCATGTACGCAACAAACTTCATGCAGCGCACAGACTCCAGATCGCACATTCTGCATTACCCGCAGATACCCTTGGTTGAAACAACACCTATGGCGATAATGGGCTACAACCTTCGACCGTCCGGGCAAAACTGTGTAGTGGGCGTGCTTTCCTTCGAGGGCTACAACATGGAAGATGCACTGGTCTTCAACAAAGCCTCAATCGAGAGAGGCTTTGCACGTTCAACCTTTTATAGGATATACGAAGGTGAATGTCGCCAATACTTAGGCGGATTAAGAGACAAGTTCAATCTGCCAGAATCCGGGATACGTGGATACAGGGGAGAACAATATTATAGACTGCTTGAACCCGACGGGCTGATAGGATCAGAGGCTGAAGTTTCCGGTGGAGACGTCCTTATCGGCAGGACAAGTCCACCGAGGTTCCTTGAGGAGTACAAAGAGTTTGAGGTTAAGGGGCCTTCAATGCGTGACACCTCAGTGGATATGCGGCCTTCTGAAACGGGAGTCGTTGACGAAGTTTTCATGACAGAATCCGGTGAGGGAAGCAAACTCGTTAAGGTTAAGGTTCGCTCCCAACGTGTCCCAGAGTTGGGTGACAAGTTCGCCTCCCGTCACGGTCAGAAAGGAGTTATAGGATTGATCGTTCCGCAAGAGGACATGCCTTTCACAGAAGACGGCGTGGTTCCTGATATAATAATTAACCCTCATGCAATCCCGTCCAGAATGACCATCGGTCACTTCATCGAATCGATGGCTGGAAAAGTTGCGGCTGCCAGAGGAAAACCTGTGGATGGAACTCCCTTCTCAAATGAAGGAGTTGGAGAGCTTAGAAAAGCCTTGGTCAAGCTGGGGTTCAGCAACACAGGCAGAGAAGTCTTCTACAATGGCATAACAGGCGAAAAGTTTGTTGCGGACATTTTTGTTGGCGTTGTCTACTATCAGAAACTGCATCATATGGTTGCAGACAAAATGCACGCTAGGGCGAGGGGACAAGTGCAGATGCTTACGCGGCAGCCCACTGAGGGGAGAGCGAGAGGCGGAGGCTTAAGATTCGGTGAAATGGAACGAGACTGCATAGTGGGGCATGGAGCGGCGATGCTGCTTCGTGACAGACTGCTGGAGGAATCAGACAAGTACGTGCTGTACGTCTGTGAAAACTGCGGTTACATAGCCTACTACGACATGAGGCAGAGAAGGCACGTGTGCAGGCTCTGCGGAGAAAACGCCCACATCTCGCCGGTGATAGTCTCCTACGCCTTCAAGCTCCTGCTACAAGAACTGATGAGCCTCTGTATAGCGCCTAGGCTCAAGCTAAAGGAGAAGGCGTGATATGACGACAGAAGAAGCCGTTCATAAAGTTGTGGATGAGATTCACTTCGGCGTGTTATCACCGCAAGAGATACGCAAGTTCTCCATAGCGGAGATTCAGACAGCGGACACGTACGACGAAGACGGTGCACCCATCACCTCCGGGTTGATGGACGGTAGGCTCGGAACCCTTGAACCGAGACAAAGATGCAAGACGTGTGGCAACACCGCCATCCGATGCCCCGGTCACTTCGGCCACATCGAACTCGCCGTCCCAATAATACACATAATATTCGCGAAGCTCATACACACGCTTCTGAAAGCGACGTGCAGAAACTGCGGGCGCATACTACTGCCAGACGAGAGAATAGGAAAAGTCAAAGCTAGAATTGAAAAGACACGCACGCTCTTAGGCGTGGTTCCAGACGAAGTTTACAAGCAGATTGTGAAAGAAACAAAGGTGAAACAGTGTCCCCAATGTGGGGCAATCCAATATAAGATAGTTTATGAAAAACCAACAAAATTCAGCGAGGAGATTCCTGAGAGCGGTTCGCAGCCATTAACGCCGAGCATGGTTAGGGAAAGACTGGAAAGGATATCAGACGAGGACATTGAACTCTTGGGTTTCAACCCGAAGACGATCCGTCCAGAATGGATGGTCCTACAAGTCATACCGGTTCCACCGGTTTATGTGCGTCCGTCGATAACGCTGGAATCCGGCATCAGATCAGAGGACGATTTAACACACAAACTAGTGGACATAATTCGCATAAACCAGCGACTGAAGGAAAACATGGACGCCGGAGCCCCAACGCTCATAATCCAAGACTTGTCAGAGCTTCTCCAGTATCATGTAACCACATACTTCAACAACGAAGCCTCGGGAATTCCCCCAGCAAGACACCGCTCAGGCAGAGCGCTAAAAACACTCTCGCAGAGGTTGAAGGGGAAGGAAGGAAGGTTCAGAAGCAACCTTTCAGGAAAAAGAGTTGACTTCTCAGCACGCACCGTGATATCTCCGGATCCAAACCTGGACATAAACGAGGTCGGTGTTCCGCTTGATGTTGCAATGCATTTGTCTTTGCCTGAGAAGGTCACGGAATGGAACGCTGAGGAAATGCGTAAGCTCGTCATCAACGGACCCGAAAGCTATCCTGGTGCCCTCTACATAATCAGGCCTGACGGCAAACGCGTCAGACTCGAGTTCGTCGTTGACAGGGAAAAAATCGCTGAAGCTTTGGAGCCGGGCTTCACCGTGGAAAGACACCTCAAGGACGGTGACATAGCCATATTCAACCGTCAGCCTTCACTTCACCGCATGTCGATTATGGCGCATCGCGTGCGCGTTCTACCATACAAAACTTTTCGTCTGCATCTTTGCGTATGTCCACCCTACAACGCTGACTTCGACGGAGACGAGATGAACCTCCACGTACCGCAAAGCGAAGAGGCAAGAACAGAAGCGCGATTACTGATGCAGGTTCAAGGCCAGATACTTTCACCAAGATTCGGAGGGCCCATAATAGGTGCGATCCGCGACTTTATAACAGCCGCGTACCTGTTGACGAGAAAATCTAACTACCTGACGAAAGAAGAGGTTGGCAGACTGCTAATCGCAGCGGGATATGAAGGACCTTTACCAGAACCGCAAGTCAAAAAACCGCAGCCGCTCTGGAGTGGTAGACAAATTTTCAGCTTGTTCCTCCCAAAGGACTTAAACTACGTCTCAAAGGCGAGTATCTACCAAGCCGAAGCCTCAAAAGAGGATTACAATGTGATAATTAAAGACGGTGAACTGAAAAGCGGGGTTATCGACAAGCGTTCAATAGGCGCCGAGCAATCCGAAAGCCTCCTGCACAGAATGATAAAGGATTATGGAATGGAGGTGGGACGCGAGTTTCTGAACAAGATATCTCGACTTTTGACGCTTTTCATAACGATGCGAGGCTTCACATACTCCTACGACGAGCTTATCTTATCTCCAGAAGCGGAAAACAAGATAAGAAAAAAGATGGAGAAAATCGAAAGAAGAATAGAGGCGCTGATTAGTAGTTATCGGAACGGCACTCTGTCAAGGCTTCCCGGACAAACGCTTGAAGACTCGTTTGAAATATACGTGATGAACGAACTGGCCAAGGCAAGAGACGAGTCCGGAAAGATAGCCGACGAGGACTTCACCCTCGAAAATTCCGGCGTAGTTATGACGAGAACAGGTGCCAGAGGGTCAAGTCTAAACATTGGACAGATGACTGCATGCGTAGGGCAGCAGGCAGTGCGAGGAAAAAGGATAATGCGCGGATACCTGAACCGTGCCTTATCGCATTTTAAGCCAGGCGACCCAAGCCCCAAGGCCAGAGGCTTCGTGTATTCCTCCTATCAGACGGGACTCGACGCTGTTGAATTCTTCTTCCACGCAATGGGTGGGAGAGAGGGACTCGTTGATACAGCCGTTAGAACACAGCGAAGCGGATACATGCAGAGAAGGCTGATTAACGCGTTAGAGCATCTACGCTTGGAGTATGACGGAACAGTTAGAGACTCGGTTGGAGACATAGTGCAGTTCAAGTACGGTGAAGACAGCGTTGATCCAGCCAAAAGCGACCACGGAAAAGCGGTGAATGTAAGCAGACTAATCGAACAGATGAAAATCATGATTGCGAAGGGCAAACCAGCATCACCTGAACACATCAAAAAACGCTTGAAAGAGGTTGAACTCCAGCTCACACCATTACTTATGAAGGAGCTTAGGCAAGGTTTAGCCAAAGCAAAATTGAGCAAGAAAGGAGTGGAGGAGGTAATCAAGTTAACTGTTGAACAATACAAGCGTGCCTTGGTGGAGCCTGGTGAGGCGGTTGGCATAGTTGCGGCGCAGTCGATAGGTGAACCAGGCACGCAGATGACTCTTAGGACTTTTCACTACGCTGGGGTTCGAGAGCAAAACGTAACCCTAGGCTTGCCAAGATTGATGGAGATCGTGGATGCACGAAGAAACCCGTCAACACCCATAATGACTATCCATCTGACTGGAAAGCACAGGAAAAGCAAAGAGGCTACGACTAGAATAGCCCGCAACATAATTTCCACAACAATAGAAGACATAGCGGAAGCGATTTACGAGGACCCGGCGCGTGAGGAGATAATCATAGAACTTAACAAAACCATGATGGATGACAGAGAAGTAACCCCTCAAGAGCTGGAAGACGTGCTAGGGATGCAGAACTGCACCGTAAAAATGAGGGGTAACAGCGTACATCTGAAGCCTGAAAAGGTTGAAGACCGCAAAAAACTGCTTAACAAGGTTTCTTCGCTCCACGTTAAAGGTGTGCCGAAACCATTCATTCGGCGTGTCTTGGTTATGCAAGAACGCAGAGAGTGGGTTGTAAGAACAGACGGCTCCAACCTGTATAAAGTTTTAGAGGTTTACGGGGTTGACCCTTCCCGGACCACGACAAATCACGTGCATGAAATCGCCAAAACCTTAGGGATAGAAGCGGCGAGGAACGCGTTGATAAACGAGGCTGTGGGCGTTCTAGAAGAGCAGGGCTTAGACGTTGACCGCCGCCATGTCATGCTCGTCGCGGATATGATGACTTCCACCGGCGAGGTACAGCAGATAGGCAGACACGGTGTCAGCGGGAAGAAATCAAGTGTTTTGGCTAGGGCTGCCTTCGAGATAACCCTTCCAAACATCGTTAACGCCGCCATGAAAGGAGAGAGTGATCCTCTGGAAGGCGTAACAGAAAACGTTATAGTTGGGCAGTCCATACCAATTGGCACGGGATTAGTTGAGCTTTACATGTCCGCTGGGAAATCAAAGAGGAAAAAGAAGAAATGATAGACGTGGATAAGGCAATCGCGACTGCTGTGAAAACTGGTAGAGTGTCCTTTGGAGTGAACACGGCGACACAATGCGCCAAAACAGGAAAAGCGAAGCTCATAATCTTGGCTGCGAACTGCCCTAAAACCATGCGTGAAGACATAGAATCTTGCTGCAAACTTTCCAATGTTCCGCTAATCACTTATAAAGGCTCATCGATGGATTTGGCTATCACATGCGGAAAACCATTCATTATTTCAGCGTTAAGTATAAGAGAGCAGGGTGACTCAGAAATTCTTAAGCTGATGGAAAGAGGGAAGTCAGCGAAGTCCCATGGAGGAAGCGGATGACCACCGGAATACGGTTCACAAGCACAGAAATGCGGTATATAGCCTTATTTGAAAGCATAACAGGAGCGAACGTCAAAGACTGCGTAATAAACGAAGAGCAAGGACGCATAATCTTCCTGGTGAAGCAAGGGGAAATAGGAATGGCGATCGGTAAAGGCGGAAAAAACATACACGTGCTGGAGAGAATGACCGGTAAAAAACATGAGATAATCGAGTATTCAGAAAACCCAACACAGTTCATCAGGAACGCCCTAAAACCCGCAAACGTCAAAGAGGTTCGCATAACCGAGAAACCCGACGGAAAAACGATAGCCGTTGTGACGGTTAACCCGAGAGATAAGGGGCTTGCAATAGGAAAAAACGGGAGAAACGCTGAACGTCTACGCTTCTTAGCCAAAAGATACTTCCAGATACAAAACGTGAGCATAACATAAATCCAAAGGGATTTAAAACATGATAAAGCAGATCCCCTCGGTTCTTTACATGTTATTCCTCCTGTTCGCATCAACCAGGTCTGTTAATGCTGCAGCAGAATCCTTTGAAGAACAGTTTCTAGGCAGTCCATTGCTTATCCTTGTAGCAATAATAGCTATAGATGTCATAGCTTTTATCTACCACAGACTAAGAAAATAAAGAATAAACTCCTGCGGTTTAGGTTTCGACGCCTAGGAGAAGGTCTATAAGCGCTTTCTGGTCAACTTCAGCGCGTGTTCTCCAGTCCAAATACAACTGTTCATTTTCGTCTTGCGTTAAGTATCCGTAACGGATGTATCGGTCGATGTTGATGCCGACTCTCCATCCTGACAACTTATCACGCAGCAGTTCTTCAACTTCCTTTCGCGACGCCTTTCCTCTTTTAGATAATATGTAAGAGATTGTTATTGCCAGTCCTGCTAGGTCATCGATCCGCCAACCTATCATCTTTGTCTTCGGTGTTAACTCGCCTCTTAATGTTATGTAGAACCTGGCTTTATCCAGCTGCTCTGGGGTCGGCTTCTCAGCCGGTTTCTCCACTTCAAAAACCGTTTTGACCTGCAGATCAAGCGCTTTCAGGTAGTTGTCCAAGACACTTAGGACTTTCGGGTAGTCTGAACCCAGCGTCCTCCGAAGCTCCCATCCCTTCACCCCAGGTTTTCTATGCCTTCGGAAAAAGAGCATGTGGATTGCCGTTTTCACTTTTCTCGCGTAGTAGGCTTTCCTTCTGCCACGCTTGCTCACGTTAGTTCACCCTTCTTCCATCTAGTCCATTCTTCCGCTGTGACAGCTATCGGTATGGACACTAGCTGTCTTTTCCCGATTTTGGTTACCTGCTTTTTGTAAGGTTTGATGAAATTTTCCTCTTCCAGCGGATAAATCTGTAACGTTGCGTATCCGTATGTGACTAGAAAACTCGTCATGAAGGCTCTGTGCACAGTCTCTTCGTAGGTGTCCGCTCCGATGAAATCCCAGTACCTAATCCTCCGGTTTTCACCATTTTCCTTAACCTCTCTCTTCAGTTCGTCCCAAAAATTTTCAAGCTCCTCTGAAAAAGTTTTATCCAATAGAATTCTCTGCCTTATCAACTCCTCCCGCGTTGCGCGACCGGCTTCTGTTTCAGCCGGGAGGATTTCTTTCCATCTCTCACTGAGAGGCAACAAGCTTTTCCAGTATTTGATCGCTTCTGCTAGGCTGTGGAGCGAGAGTTGTTCCATCTCCACTATGGGATGCCAAGCTTTAAGGAAGGTTTCAAGAATTTCTTGTTTGCCTGTGCGTGTGACTTTATCTTCTAGGAGGAACGGGTCTGTATAAAGCGATGTTGAACGGTGTTTAACCCAGTCGCCCTGAAGTCTTATCACCGAGGCTATATGGTGTATTGTTTCAGCGTCTAGGCACAGGTCTTCGGGAAGCTCCCATTCAGAGAAGTATTCCCTGATCACCTTTATGACTTCGTCAACGTCTATGAGAAATGGATCGATGGAGCGTTCCTCAACAGACCTGCACATATCGGTTACTCTTTGAAGCTTCTCCCTTCCGAGTTTTTTCCGCTGCCCTTTCGATCGCATCAGGTAACCTCTCTGATTATCGACGTTCCTTCAACGTTTTGAACCGTGATTATGTTGACTTCCCTTTTTGTGAACGTTACCTGACTCGGCGTAATTACTACGTACTGAGCATTGGCGTCCTTCACCGTTGAGACAAGCATGTTTGCGATCATCTCCCGGTTCTTCGGGTCCATATGAATGTCGTACTCGTCAACGGCGCGGAACGGTGAGCGTACGTGTTGCTGTAAGGCTAACAGAAAACTCACGGTTGCCGTTGTCCTTTCTCCGCCGCTCTGTGTGTAAGCGTCTAGCGGAACCGGTTTGCCTCCTTTGAAGCCTACGAGAATTTCTAGTCCAGCGGCTTCTATCTCATGTCCATTAACCAGCCTAACTCCTCCAACAGCTTGAGCTTGCGTTATGATGCTCTGGTATTGAAGGTTCACTCGATCTAGAAGGCTTTGAATCACCGTTCGCCAAGCCTGCATCCTCGCTTCAACCTCTTCCAACGCCCTTTCACGGTTTTCAGCTACGAGCCGAGCCTTTTCCTTCAGCTCCAGATAAAGCTTCGAGTAGGATTCGTACATGCGTTCTATATCCTCTGAAACGTCAGAGAGCGCCGCCAGATATCCGTCTGTAACCCTGAGCTCGTCGAGAACCTCACCTGTGCCCTTTACAACAGCGATTCTAGGTCCTACCTGCTCAGCTTTCTTAACAGCTTCATTCAGATACACCCTCGTATCAATCAGCTCCCTGCTGAACTTCTCAAGGTTAGCCGTCACGTTTTCTCTTCGGTACTGCAGTATCGCCAATCTGATTCTGTCCTCAATAACTTGGTTGCCAACTTTTTCGGTTTCCTCTTCCAAGTTTTCCGCTTTTATCTGATTGTCATTTATCTCCTTGCTCAACTTTGAGAGTTGCTGATCCGAGTTTTGTGCCAATTCCTTTAGGTTGTCGCTTTTTAAGAGCTTAAACCGCGTTGCAAAGCGTTCTTCAAACTTCTTCTCTGAATCGGTTATTTGGCTTACTGGAAAAGATGGGTTTCCAATGCTTTGAATCGCCTTCTCCAGTATCGTTGTTTCTCTTAGCAACTGCTCGCACAACGAAATTGTTGACTCTTTTTTCGCTTTTTCGCGTTCAAGAGTTAAACGTTCGTCGAAAACTCTTTTCCATTCACCCTTTAGCTTCTGAAGCCCGTTCTGTCTGATCTGCAGCTGCTCCGTTTTCGCCTTTGCTTCGTTTTTAATCTGATTTAAAACCTCTTGTTCTCTTCTCCTACTTGCCTCTAACTCTTTAACTATGCTTTCTCTTTTTGCGACTTCCGCCCACGCAAGCTCTCTTTCCAAGAATCGCCTTTTCGTCAACAGCTGTTTTTTCTCTTGGTACCTGTCGTACTGTTCTCTCCAGTAGTTAAGCGTCTGCTCAGCCGACTCCAAAAGCTTGTTCACGGACTCCTCTTGGCTCAGGGTACGGCTCAGCTTCTTCCGAGCTTGAAGAACGTTTCTGCGGTACGGCTCAAGCCCAACAGCCGCCTCCACCATCCTCAACTTCTCCTGAGGAGAAAGCACGGTGAACTGTTCAACCATGTTCTGATGCATTATAATAAGCATGTTATCGGGGTCGACGCCTAACCTAGCCAAAAGCCTCTCAACATCACTCTTCGTGGCGGCTCTGTTATCAAGCGCGAACCAGTACTTACCGTCCCGACGCAGAACACGCGTCAAAAAGATTTGGTCCTTGTTGAACTTCCGAACGGGCCTGCGTTTACCCCTTCTTGTGTTGTCTAGTATCAACGTGACTCTGGCTTGGTCTTTCCCCCAACGTATCAGATCGCTCAGCTTCTTAGACCGCTCCGTGTAAGACTGCCCCAAAGCCACCGAGATAGCCAGCAAAAGCGAAGATTTTCCCGAGCCGTTCGGTCCACAAATGACGTTTACGCCAGGTTTAAACGGCACTCTAGCATACTCGTAGCTCATAAAGTTTTCTAGGATTACCTCCTGAATCAGCATCGAACAGTTGCCTCTTTTGCAGTGGTAATATGAGTTAAAAATCCTCTATTAAAGCAATTGCCAAACTTATAAGTTAAAAAGCTGCAGCGACTCTGAGTTTTTTGGCGTGTTGCTGTGTGTTCATAATCCTTAATTTTCAGAGTTGCTTTGGAAACGCTGACTGGCAGTGGCTACGCTGGGGCGTTTTTGGTAGGAGAGCGGTAGGGTGTTTATCTGAGTTCTTTGATTAGTTCTATTAATTTGGTTAGGTTATCGACTTGTACGGCGTTTGTTCTTGTGACTAGCTTGGAGAGCGTGGGGTTGGCTTCTGCGCCGAGTGTGAGTATGATCTGGTCTTTGTAAGAAATTGTTATTGTGAGTCCAGTTTGCTTTAGTCTTTCAGCTGTGTTTTTGAGTTGTGCGAGCATTTTTAGGGTGGATGTTTTTTCGGGTTTTACTTCGCTCAGTATGTCTTTGATTAGTTCTTTTCGAAGGAGGTTTATGCCAAATCTTTTATGCTCGATTTTTAGTTGGAGGCTTTCAGTTCCGCTGGTTGAGAGGTTGATTTCGCCGGATTTGAACGTTTGGAGCAGCCATAGGGGGATTTGCGGTGGTTCACTTCTTTTCTGAGACATAGAG
>Ga0209121_10004010_pt1 | contig 13923 bp, 12 predicted proteins | sample Cruoilmetagenom3_FD_187292 | JGI IMG/M metagenome (GOLD analysis project Ga0209121, IMG submission 187292) | Oil polluted marine microbial communities from Coal Oil Point, Santa Barbara, California, USA - Sample 3 (SPAdes) (version 2) | ecosystem: Environmental > Aquatic > Marine > Oil seeps ...
TTTTACTACTAATAAGGCAAGTATAAAAAAACCAATTACTACACATGAATCTGCAATATTGAACGCAGGCCATCTAAGTTTTGAATTTATTCCAAAATCTAAAAAATCTGTTACTTTTCCAAAAATAATTCTATCCAATAGATTACCCGTTGCTCCTCCTAAAATCAAACCAATCGATATATAAAAAGCAGGATTCCTTTGCTTATATATATACAAAAAGTAAAGGAAAAAAGCTATAGCAATAATAGAAGCAATAATAAAAAAATATTTGGCATTTGGAAATATTCCAAATGCAGCTCCAGTGTTACTTACATGAGTTATGTGAAAAAAATTCGGTATTACTGGAATTGAATCTCCTAAAAGCGAGTTCTTTCTTATTAAATATTTTGTTATCTGGTCAAATAATAGAACTATAATCCATAAAAACCAGGTTATTCTTATACCATTTTTTCTATTTATCATTAATTTAATTATTCTCTTTAACTATTATTGTTAAATTATATTTTTTCCTTTTTAAATCAAATATTTTAATTTTATAATAAATTACTTATATATTTTTAGAGATTTGTGGCATGGTTTCGAAGACATTTTAGTCAAGAAACTATGCCCAAAACTTTCAAAGATTATTTAGTTTATTTTTTATGTAATGGAACCGGAAACAGATATACCTACTCTAACCTTTTTTTTATCAATATTAAATTTTTCTATGTAACCAGAAAGTTTATCCGAGAATATTAACTCTGTAGTTAAGGTTTCTGTGCATAAATAATCTTTATGTTCTTTAATAACTATTTCCTTATCTTCGGAACATTCAATTATAGTTTTTATGGTATTTTCTATTCTAAATCCCGCCTTTTTTCTCTGGTTTTGAATTAATCTCACCAGTTCTCTTATAAAACCTTCATCAAGAAGCTCTTTTGATAATACCGTATTTAAAGTAAGAGCTATTTCACCTTCCTTTTCAGTGATGTGTTCTGGTGGTGCAACTATCCCTATTAATATTTCTTCCGGTAATAGTTCTTCCTCTTGTTCTTCCAACTTAATTTTAACCTTCTCATTTGCTAACACGATATTTGCAATTTCTTGATGATTCATTCTTTCCAATATATTTTCTATTAAAGAAATCTTAGAGCCATATTTTGGACCCAGAAGTTCAAGATTTGGTTTTACTTTATAGTTTAATATCTGTTTAAGATCCGGGGTTAATTCAAAACTTTTTACATTAAGTTCATCTTTTATTATAACCTTATAATTTATCAATTTTTCTGTTTGTTCTGTTTTAAATACTTTAATATATGGCAATGGTTGCCTAACTTTTATTGATGCCTTATTTCTTGCTGCTCTACCCATACTTACAACTTTCCTTACTATATTCATTTCCTCCATTAAATCCTTGTCAATTAGTTTTTCTTCTGAAACTGGAAAATCTGCTAAATGAACACTCATTAGTGAATCTTTAGAAATAGAAAAAACAAGGTTTTGATAAATCTCCTCACTTATAAAGGGCATATACGGTGCTAAAAGTTTTGCAATTGTTACCAGACATTCATAAAGAGTTAAATATGCAGAAATTTTATCTTTATCCTCCTCAGATTTCCAGAATCTCCTTCTCGATCTTCTAATATACCAGTTTGATAGCTTATCAACAAATTGTTCAATTTCTTTTCCACCTCTTGTAGCATCATAATTATTCAGACTTTCATCAACAGTAGCTATTGTATGATTTAGTTCTGATAAAATCCATTTATCCAGAACAGACCTTTCCTCAAATTTTAAGGAATATTTATCGGGATTAAATTTATCAATGTTTGCATATACTACAAAAAAACTATAACTGTTCCATAATGTAAGAATAAATTTCTTTATGATTTCATTTATTATATCCACGTCAAAATTCTTATTTACCCAAGGGGAGCTAGATGTAAAGAGATACCATCTAAGTGCATCAGCACCCTGTTTATTTAAAACTGACCAAGGATCTACTGTATTCCCTCTGGACTTACTCATTCTTCTTCCATGTTTATCATTTATTAGACCTAAGCAGACAACATTTTTATAACTCGACTTGTCAAATAAAATAGTTGATATAGCCATCATAGTATAGAACCAACCTCTAGTTTGATCTAATGCTTCACAAATAAAATCTGCTGGAAAATTATTGTAAAATTTCTCATAATTTTCAAAAGGATAATGAAGTTGAGCATATGGCATTGAACCAGAATCAAACCAACAATCAATTACTTCTTTAACTCTACTCATTTCTTCCTTACACTGTGGACAAATAAGCTTTATTTCATCAATATATGGTCTATGTGGATCAAATTTATCTGGAAAATCTTTAGCTAAATCTTTAAGTTCCTTGAAACTTCCAATGCAAATTTTATGACCAGAATTATCCTCCCAAATTGGAAGTGGTGTACCCCAATATCTCTCTCTTGAAAGTGACCAGTCAATATTATTTTCCAACCAATTACCAAATCGTCCATATTTGATGTGATCAGGATACCAATTTGTCTCAGAATTTGATTTTAATAACTTATCTTTTATTTTTGATGTAGCGATAAACCAGGATTTCCTTGCATAATATAAAAGTGGAGTATCACATCTCCAGCAATGAGGGTATGAATGTAAAATTTTTTCCTCTTTAAATAGGATTTTTCTTTGTTTAAGATTATTTATAATTTTGGGATCAGCTTCTTTAACAAATAGACCTGCAAAATCAACAGCTTGGCTCTTTATTTCCCCTGATTCATCAACTAATTGAATAATAGGAAGACCTTTTTCTCTTGCTAAATTCATATCATCTACACCAAAAGCGGGAGCTATATGAACAATTCCAGTTCCTTCCTTAAGAGAAACAAAATTTGCATCTACTACAAAATAACAATTATTTTTTATGTTTGTGTAATTAAATAATGGTTCATATCTTTTACCTATTAGAACTTTACCTTTAAGCTTTTTTATTATCTCATAAGGTTCTTTTATTACTTCATTCAAAAGAGTTTTGGCCAATATAAGTTTTTCATTATTCTTGCTTATTTCAACATAATCTTCATCCGAGTTTACAGCTAATGCTACATTTGATAGAAGGGTCCACGGTGTTGTAGTCCAAACTAAGAAGTAAGAATCCTCATCTTTAAGTTTAAACTTTACATAAACTGAAGGGTCCTCAACTTCTTTATAACCCTGAGCTACTTCATGACTTGAAAGAGGTGTTCCACATCTAGGACAGTAAGTTACAACTTTATATCCTTCATATAAAAGATCCTTATCATATATTTGTTTTAAAATCCACCATACAGTTTCAATATAGTTATTTGTAAAAGTATAGTATGCATCAGACATGTCCAACCAGAAACCAATTCTATCAGTCAATTTAACCCAGTCTTCTACATACTCAAATACAGATTGTTTACATAACTCACTAAAACGCTTAATTCCAATTTCTTCAATTTCTTTTTTACTATCCACCCCTAATTTTTTTTCAATTTCAAGCTCTACAGGTAAACCATGTGTATCCCATCCACCCTTCCTTGGAACATAGTATCCTTTCATTGTTTGATATCGGGAAAATATGTCCTTAAATGATCTCGCAAGTATGTGATGAACTCCAGGTTTAGCATTTGCTGTTGGAGGTCCCTCATAGAATATGAACTTTTTACTTCCCTCTCTATTTTTTAGACTCTTTTGAAAGATTTTATTATTCTTCCAGAACTCTAAAATATTGTTTTCAAGTTTTACTAAATCAACTTTACTTTTAACTGGTTTAAACATTTTTACTCCAAGAAATCATTAGTAATTGCTAATAAAACAGTGTATAAATATATAAGTAAATACAGAATATTTATATAATTATACATAAAATATAATTTATAATCGGATTTTTTTCCTTTATTTCTTTTTATACAAATATTTAATAAATAAAAACCTCCCATTAAAATTTAAGAGAGGTTTCATCTGATATCTTTTTATATAAATTTAAATTACTTTATTTGAATATTTTTACATATCTCCTATTATAATGAACTTATTATATTTTTAAAGAAATTATATAAAGTCAGATTAAAATCAAAATAGTAAATTAAACAATCTTACTATTTAATTAAACTATATTTTCCTCATCAAAAAATTTGTCAGCTATTTCACTATCAGCAAAGGATTTTGTTTCTTTCTCCTTATGCTTTTCTTCTACCTCTTCTTTTTCTTCAACAATCTTTTCACTTAAATCCTCTTCTACAGCTGGAGGTCTTTCATATATCTTTTCAGTTTTTAAAACTGATGATAATCTATTATGAATTTCTGTTAAACTATTATTCAATTTATCCTGTATTTTCTTAATTTCCTGGATATCTTCTAACATTTCTCTAATTTCATCTTGAGATTTAAGCACGATCTCCTCAGATTTTTTTTCCGATTCTACTTTTATGTTTTCTGATTCAAGTTTAGCAGTTTTAATGATCTCCTCTGCAGTCTTCTGTGCAGAAATTAATGTATTCTCCATTATTTTTCTAATTTCACTCGATTCTCCCCCTGTCTCCCTTTTTAGTTCTACTTTATTAAGTCTTATCTCCAAATCGTTATTCTTTTTATGAAGCGTTTCTAATTCTCCAGCTATGGCATCTAAAAAGGTATCTACTTCTTCTGGATTATATCCCTTCAAAGACAGGTGAAACTGCTTTTCCTGGATATCTATCGGTGTTATTCTCATCTATGTCTCCTTTCATAATATTGCTTTAATATTTTATCAAATCTTTTTATTTTTTACTTTATTAATTGCTTACTTAGTTCCTGGGCTCTATTTGTTGCTGCTTTTATTGCTTTTAATATGTAATATCTAATTGCTCCTTTTTCAAATTGCTCTAATGCTGCAATAGTTGTTCCACCAGGAGACGTAACCATTCTTCTTAATTCAGTTGGAGATTTACCAGACTCCTTCAACATCTTGACTGAACCCTCCATAGTCTGAACTGTAAGCTTTTTTGCAATATCCTTACTAAGTCCAACTGATATCCCTGCATCTACTAAAGATTCTATAAAATAGAAAAAATATGCAGGTCCACAACCATTAATAGCAGAAGCAGCATTCTGTAATTTTTCAGGTATTATATCCACATCACCCACACAGGAAAGCAATTTTTTAGCAAAATCTAAATGCTCATCGTCTGCATATTTACCTTTACTTAATACAGACATTGCTGATCGGAAAAGTGCAGGTGTATTGGGCATAACTCTTATTACAGGAATTTCTTCCTTTATATATGATTCAATAAAATACGTGGGAATACCAACAGCAATTGAAATTACCATCTGATTTGACTTTAAAATCTCACCTACTTCTGATAAAACTGATGAAATATTCTGTGGTTTTACTGATAAAAATATCACATCAGAAACTTTAACAGCTTCTTTATTGTCCATTGTAGTTTTCGCATTGTACTTCCCCTCTAAATATTTAAGCCTTTGCTTCCTGATGTCACTTAGAATAATATTCTCCACCGGGAAAAATTTCGATGAGATAATCCCCGCAAGAAGAGCTTCACACATATTTCCAGCTCCAATAAAACAAAGTTTATTAAAATCATGCATATTTTATCCTCCAAAGATGCTGATAATAATTAAGAATAGATTAAAATTGATTAAAGAGTCCTTTTTCTTGCAATCTTATCCTCTCTTCTGCTGATACCTCAATATTATAAGGTGATAAAAGAAAAACTCTATCTGCAACTCTTTGAATTCCACCATCAAGACCGTATGTAATACCACTTGCAAAATCTATAACTCTTTTTGCCAGATTTTGATCAACTCCCTGTAGATTGATAATCACCGGAATATTTGCTTTAAACTTTTCACCCATAACTTGTGAGTCACTAAAACTATGTGGTTCAATAATATATACTTCAGATTGGATAAATTCTTTTGATTTATTCATTCTTCTAACATATTCTTTCTTATTCTCTCCCGAGTATTTAACTACCGGTTTTGTAAAACGGCCTCTTGAATATCTTTGTTCTTCTTCTTCAAGAAATTCCTCTTCTTCTTCAGCCAAACCTAAAAAAATCAATACCTTTTTAAAAAATCCTGGCAAAAAAATCACCTCACTTATTTAAAAATTGCAGAACCTATTCTTACCATAGTTGACCCTTCTTCTATGACTATCTCGAAATCATTACTTATTCCCATTGATAAATGTGAAAGAGAAGGATCTGGATACTTCTTATCTGTCATATTTTTAAGTTCTCTTAATGTTTTAAAAATCCTTCTACAAATTGACATATCATCTGTAAAAGGAGCTAAGGTCATAAGACCAACTATTTGTCCAATAAAGTACTGTGTAACTAAATCTCCTTTATTATTATACAGATCAATTAATTTTTTTGCTCTATTTTCACCAACATGTTTTTAATAACAGGGTATCAAAATAAAGAATCTGAGCAAAATTATAGACTCTATATTTACTAAATAAATATTAGATATCTCTATAACTATTGACTCTGCTCAGAATCTAAATTTAAAATTTTTTAATTCTAAATTATTATTAAAAATGTAATTTGAAGCACAAATTAAAATTTTTATTAAATTATTGGTTTTTCTTCCTCAAAAAAGATGGTATATCTAAATAATCTTCTTTTGTTTCTTCCTCTTCTTCTATCTCTTCACCAGCTTCTTCTGTTTCCTCCAGAACCTTTTCTTCAAAGGATACTTCTTCTTTTGGTGCTACTCTACTGGCAATTAATTTCTCATCAAATCCTGTTGCAATGACTGTTACTTTTAATGAATCCTTCCTATTTTCATCTAAAACAGCGCCGAAAATTATATCTGCGTCCCTTTTTGTGGAATTTCTAATAATTTCAGCTGCTTGATTGACTTCAAAAAGTTTTAGGTCTGGTCCTCCTGTTATATTAAGAAGTATTCCACTTGCTCCTTCAATTGAATATTCAAGTAAGGGACTTGAAATAGAATTTTTAGCTGCTTCAATGCTTCTGTTTTCACCTGAAGCTTCGCCACTTCCAAATAAAGCTGTTCCCGCATTACTAATTATTGATTTTACATCAGCAAAATCCAGGTTAATTAAGCCCGGCATTATTATCAAGTCTGTAATCCCCTGAATTCCATCCTTTAAAACAGCGTCTGCCATTCTAAATGAGTCTATTAAAGATGTGTCTTCATTTGATACTTCTAAGAGCTTATCATTTGGGATTACAATCAGACAATCGACATTCTCTCTAAGTTCAGAAATACCCTTATCTGCCTGAACTGATCTTCTTAGCCCTTCAAAAGTGAAAGGTCTGGTGACAACTCCAACTGTTAATGCACTCAATTCTCTGGCAATGTCTGCTACAATGGGAGCGGCTCCTGTTCCTGTACCTCCACCTTTTCCTGCTGTAATAAATACCATATCTGCTCCTTTTAAAACTTCAGCAATTGCATCTCTACTTTCTAATGCAGCTTGTCTACCAACTTCAGGGTCTGAGCCTGCTCCAAGACCTGTTTTACCTATTATAAGTTTATTATCCGCCTCTGCTAAAAGTAGGGATTGCGCATCTGTGTTAATTGATATGAATTCTACCCCCTGTACTCCATCGTGAACCATTCTGCTTATTGTATTAATTCCGCCACCACCCACTCCAACAACCTTTATAACTGCGACATAACTATTTCGAGGATCAATCACTTTTATTACCTCCTATTATTTTCATTTTAACATTTCAGAAAACCATTTTCTTACTTTATTTATTAGTCCTTTTATTAGATTTTTTCTTTCTTTTTTAAAACCCTCAACCTTTGGTTTATAGCTCATACTATACAACAGTAAACCTATACATGTAGAATATATTGGATTTTCTAAATTGTCAATATTTGACACAAAATTTTTTGGAATTCCTATTCTAACTGGTGCTAAAAAATAAGATTTTGCTATTTCATCAATTCCATAAATATGAGAAGAACCACCACTTAAAACCAAACCTCTCGGAATTAAATTTAATAGATTTTCTTTTTCAAATCTGTCATATATAATTTCAAAAATTTCTAATAAGCGGGGTTCAACAATATAGCAGAGTTTTGTAGCTGTGACTATTTTTTCGCTTCCTTTCTCTAAAAAGAAATAAGCACCTGGGTCTGTTAATTTTTCCATAGCAATAGCATAGCTACATTTTATTCTTTCTGCATTTTTATAAGAAGTCTTTAAACCAATTCTTATATCATTTGTTATTGTCTCTCCACCAACTGGAACTATAAAACTGTATAAAATACTCCCATCGACAAAAACTGCTACATCTGTAGTTCCAGCTCCAATATCAATTAGAGCCACTCCTTCATTCTTTTCCTCTTCGCTTAGTACAGACAACGATGAAGCCACTGATTCAAGTACTATATCCTCAACTTCAATACTAGCTAAATTTAAAGCTTTTATTAAATTTCTTATAGAAGTTAATGCTCCAAGCACAATATGCACTTCTGCTTCTAATTTTGTACCAAACATTCCGATTGGATTATTTATACCTTTTTGTCCATCTACTATGTAATACCTAATTAGTGAATGAATTGGTTTATATTGTGGTGGAATCTCAACTTTTAATGCTGTTTTTAATGCTCTTTTCTTATCTAATGCCGTTATCTCTAACTTGGGACCAGTTATAATTGTTTCTCCCTTATTATTAAATGATCTAATATGACCACCGGTTATTCCTATAACTGTGGATTCTATTTCAAATCCACTTTCCTTTTCAGCTTTCTCTACTGAATCGATAATGAAACCTGCAATTTCTTGTGTATTGACAACTATTCCTTTTCTCATGCCCTTTGATGGAGTAAAACCCATTCCTAAAATTTCAAGTTGTCCTGATGTTACCTTTCCAACCATAGTGCATATTTTAGATGTTCCTATATCTATTGCTACAACTATCTCCTCATCTTTTGCCAATTAATCCACCTCTAAATAATCCATTTTCTTAATAAATTGAACTTAAATAATTTTAATTAAATAAATATTTATGGAGTTGAGACTGGTTTTGTCCAAACTCTTACATCAATTATATTTAACTGATTATTTTTATCTTTTGAATTTTCTGACTTAACATTTTCATTTTCCTCTTCGGTGCTTTTCTGTTGTCCTGTTACACTTTCATGCAATTTATAAATTTCTAACACAGCTTCTTCCTTTTTAGCAATGTTTTCAGAATTTCCAAATATTATTTCTATATTATCATTTGTAAATGCTGAAATATTTAAGCCATCGCTTATAGAATAGTAAGATATCGTCTTTTTCATATCTTCACTTAGATTATTAAAAATAATTATCACTTCAATTAAACCATCAATGTTTAGTTTATCTCCAATGTTTATTTCCCCAAATTCTAAATTTTTAATAATGGGAAGACTTTTCTCTGTATATTTATCTTCCCTGTCCAGAACATAACAATCTCTATCAATAAAAAAATATAGATCCTCATTTTTAATAACAGCCTCTGAAACCCTCTCTATAATTTCAATGTCTATCATCCTTGAAAGATTTTTTTTAATTTTTACATCATTTATCCATGAAAGTTTAAGTATTTTTTCTCTGACTCTATCTAAATCTATGCTGAATATATTAGAATTTTTGTCTAATTCAAAAGTTTCAATAATCACTTCATCTGGATAGTGAGTACATCCAGTAATTTTAATATCCTTAATGTTAAAAAATGGTGATGTCTCCAAAAATTTCTGAAGAGAAATGATTGATAAGAAAATCAAAGTAATATATAAAACTGCCCTTATAAATCTAAAAAAGTGACGTATTTTACTTATTTTCCTTCTCTTTTTTAAATATTTAGAATTTCTAACCATCTAATTAAAACCGATTAACTTTATTTCTGTTTCTAAAATAATTTTGAATTTGTTATAAATGAGCTCTTTTGCCAACTCTACAAGGTCATATATATCCTTTGCTTTCGCATTATTAAAGTTCTCTATAAAATTAATATGTTTGGGAGAAAATCTGGCTCCGTTTATAGCTTTTCCTTTTAAGTTTATAGATTCTAAAAGTTTTGCCACTGACATTCCCTCGGGATTCTTAAAAACACTCCCAGCAGTTTTTGATTCAATTGGTTGATATTTTCTTCTCCATTTCATATTTTTCTTCATTGTTTTTTCAATTTCCTTTCTGGAGCTTTGCTTAAACTTTAAATCTGCTTCCAATATCACTCCATTAATAGGAAATTTACAATATCTATAACCATAATCAAGTTGATTTGATGAAAAATTGTGAATTTTCCCATTATAGTCACAGACCTTCACATTTTTTATAAGATCACATATCTCTGAACCGAATGCTCCTGAATTCCCACTGATTGAACCTCCCAATGTTCCTGGAATACCCCAGGCAAATTCTAATCCACTCAACTTATTTTCCAAAGCTTTTTTTATGATACCTGATAAAGAAACAGGGGAACCAACTTTAATTAAATTCCCCAGAATCTTTAACTTATTTAGCTCACCAGATAACTTGATTACAACACCTCTATAACCTTCATCTGAAAAGAGTACATTGGTTCCATTACCCAAAATAAAAATATTATATTTTGGATAACATGCATCAAAAATCTTTCTTAATTGCTCCAGATTTTTAACAATACAGAAGTAATCAGCATTTCCACCAACTTTATACGATGTATGCTTGCTTAGAGATTCATCAGTTATCAAATTCAAATTTTTTATAGATTTGAGATTTTCTGATATATCAGTGTTATTATATTGTAGATTTTTTATATTCATAATTTATCTATCCAGTAAGGGGTCAAGTCTTTGCATGAGACATAAATTTATATCAACCCATCTTTATATAAAAATTATTCAAAATTTATTAAGTTAATTTTTTTATAACTTCTCTAATAAATCATATGCTATCGTATTTATATCTCCAGCACCCATTACTACTACAATGTCATTGGTTTCAACATTTTTAAGAAGATAATAAGTTAAATCATTTTTTTGTGGTAAATAGACAACCTGTTTTCTATTATTTTTCTTTAGTATTGAGTTCACAATTAATTTTGAAGTAACTCCGGGTATAGGATTCTCACCAGCCGGATAAATTTCCGTAATTAAACACAAATCAGCATATCCAAAACAGTTGCCAAACTTTTTATATAGTAAATCAGTACGCGTGTATCTATGAGGCTGAAAAACACTTATTATCCTATTATGTCTTTTTGCATTAGCTGCTTTCAAGGTAGCTGAAATCTCAGTTGGATGATGAGCATAATCATCTACTATTGTTACACCTTGAGGATTGCCCAATACATCAAATCTTCTCTGTGCTCCGACAAATTGACTGAGTGTAAAGGAGATTCTATCTGAAGAAATACCTAAATATTTACCAACTGAAATTGTAGCTAATGCATTATAAATATTATGTTCACCAGGAATTTTTAACTGAACTTGGAATTGTTCGTCTCTTAATTGAACTAAAAATTCACTTTTTAGCTCATCTATTTTAATATCTTTAGCTCTTACATCATTTCTTTCACCCAATCCATATGTAATATATCTACTATTAATTTTACTCATCATATTTATTAAACATGGATCATCACCATTAATTACTGCTAATCCAGTGGGAGTAACTCCGTTAACAAACTTATTAAAAGCTTTCTCTATCTCTTTTTTATTTTTATAATAATCCAAGTGGTCATCTTCAACATTTGTAACAACTGCGATCTCAGGTGTGATTTGAATAAATGTTCCATCACTCTCATCAGCTTCAACAACAAAATATTTACCTTCACCAAATTTCGCATTACTTCCAATATCATTCAATTCACCACCAATGAGAATTGTAGGTTTAAAATTTTCCCATTCCAACAGAAGAGCTATCATGGATGTTGTTGTAGTTTTACCATGTGTTCCAGAAATAGCAATAGCTTTCCCGTGTGATAATATCCATTCCAGCATTTTAGCTCTACTCCATATATCAATTTTTAACTCATTTGCTGCCTTTACTTCACAATTATCTTCTGGAATTGCAGTTGATATTACCAAGATATCTTTACCAATCACATTCTTACTTATATGACCAATTCTAACATCTATGCCAAACCTCTTTAATCTCTCTGTATTATGAGATTTCTTTATATCTGAACCTGACACCTCATAACCCATTTCATAAATAACTCTCGCCATTCCACTCAATCCTGCACCACCAATTCCAACAAAGTGTACTTTTTTAAATTTTTCACTATTTCTCAATCTATTATTTATTCTCAATCTACCCCTAAATTTATTTTTATAAGAGTTTAATAATTATATTTCTTAATGAGATTGCTTCGGGACTTTGTCCCTCGCAATGACAAAAGAGGAATCAAGCTCCTCGCAATGATACTTAAAGTCTTTCCTTATTTATAGCTTTATGGCATGGTTTCGAAGACATTTCAGTCAAGAAACTATGCCTAAAGCTTTCAGTATTTATTTTTAAAATTAGAATAAATTAATTTTATTTTTCTGCTAATTTGATTAAACCTCTTGACATTTTCTCAACTGCCTTTGGTTGATGTAATGTTTTTGCAAGGTCTCCCATTTCACATAATCTTTTTTCATCTTTGATTAGTGTATAAATAATGTCTGATAAATCTGTTGCATTTAATTCATTTTCCGGTATAACTATTGCTGCATCTATGTCTCGTAAAATTTTTGCATTTATTATTTGATGATCATCAATTGCATATGGAAATGGTATCAATATAGAAGGAATACCCAGACAGATGATCTCGGATATGGTATTTGCTCCCGCCCGACAAATAACTAAATCTGATGCTGCGTAAGCAAAATGCATATCATGAATATATGGTAAAAATTTATAATTTTTAACCTCTTCATTCTTAAAAGTTCTCAAAAACCTTTTTTTAAACCCTTCGTAATTTTTTATCCCGGTGATGTGTAAAAATTGAATGACTTTTATTTTATTAAGATATAAGAAAGCATCCAACATAAATCTATTTATTGCAAGTGACCCTTGACTTCCACCAGAAATTAGAATGGTTTCTTTATCTGGATCTAAACCAAAATATTTTCGAGCCCATTCTTTTGAGGGAATATTATATAAATCCTCTCTAACTATATTTCCAACAAAATTATACTTTTTATCAGATATCTCTTCTAATGTTTTTTTGTGACTGACAAAAATCATATCAACCCATTTTATTAAAAATCTATTTGCTCTACCCATTATCACATTAGGCTCAAATAAAGCAGTCTTTTTCCTCAAAATTGATCCAGCAAGAACTGTTGGAGCACAAGCATATCCACCCATCCCCAAAATGACATCAGGTTTATATTTCAATATTAAAAAGATTGACTGAAAAAAACCAATTGATAAAAGTAATAAGCTATAAAATCTATCAAAAGGATTATTATTTCTGAATCCTCTTGATTTTATTATTTCAAATTGAAAATCTGTCTTTGCAATTAACTCTCTCTCTAACTTTCTCTCTGTACCTATCCATACAATTTTAATGTTATCTTTAATATTTCTAATTTTTTTTGCTAATGCTATTGCGGGATAAATATGACCACCTGTACCTCCACCGCTAATCATTATCTTCATAATCTAACTCACCCTTTTCTCCCTTTGCAATATTTAATAATATTCCAATTGATACTAAAGATGTAATTAATGATGAACCTCCAGTACTTATAAGTGGAAGAGGTACACCGGTTACAGGCAATAAACCAGTTACAACACCTATATTTATCAATGCCTGTCCAACTATATATATTGTAATTCCAACTGCTAATAATTTGCCAAGTTGATTTTTAGTACGAAGACATAAAGACATTCCAGCAATAGCAAATACTAAATACAAAACAACTACAAAAAGAGAGCCTATTAAACCTAACTCTTCACCTATTATTGCAAATATAAAATCAGTATGAGGATGAGGTAAA
>Ga0209121_10004011_pt1 | contig 13922 bp, 7 predicted proteins | sample Cruoilmetagenom3_FD_187292 | JGI IMG/M metagenome (GOLD analysis project Ga0209121, IMG submission 187292) | Oil polluted marine microbial communities from Coal Oil Point, Santa Barbara, California, USA - Sample 3 (SPAdes) (version 2) | ecosystem: Environmental > Aquatic > Marine > Oil seeps ...
TATTTTCTCGGCTGTATCCTCGTGGCATGTTAATAAATATGTTTTTAGTATATAGGAATACATCGCATTCATCCAACGGCTAAAGCCGTTGGCTTTCTGCGGGATGTTGCTGTAAGAAAAGAAGTTTTTGCCTCACTTGAAGAAAGAAGATTAGTTTTTCAGATAAATGTAACTTTCCTTTGAAAATATATCAGTTCTTTTCCCTTTTCTCTTTTTATCCTAAAAAGGTTTGCTGTTTAGCTCAAAAACTTATTTAAACAAACACACTTTATTCAATAATGGGGATACAAATGAAGTTTGAAGAAATAAGAAAGGAAATGGAAGCCTTAGGAATACCTGGAAGAGATTTGTATGATCTGCCGACATCGGAGAAGGCATTTCCAGACGGCTGCAATTATAGGATCGAAGTCTCTGGAATAGAGCACTATTCAACCTTAGAGGCGATGGTCGATGAAATGGAAAAAAGAAGCGTTCCCGTTCACAGGGTCATTTCCACGGTAATGGGCTCGACCTACCTGCCCAAAGATGAGCTAGATGCTTTCGCGAGGTTAGCAAAAGAGAAGAAGTTGGAAGTTATTCTGACTCCAGGGCCACGGGTTTCTTGGGACACAGGCAGACAAATAGCAACTCCGGAGGGAGCCTTATCAGGACTAAGGCCAAGAGGATGTGACAACCTCTGCTATCTAATTGCAGACATAAAGAGATGCACTGACCTTGGTTTTAGAGGCTTTTTGGCAACTGGCGAGGGGACTTTGTGGCTTTTGTCGGAACTGAGAAAAAAAGGATTTTTGCCAAAAGAAACGGTCTTTAAGGTATCCATCTACGCAGGACACGCAAACCCTGCTGGGGGAAGACTGCTGGAGCAGCTGGGAGCGGACACCTTTAACCCTGTCGCAGACCTGACTTTGCCCATGTTTGCAGCCATAAGAAAGGTTTGTTCAATTCCTCTAGATGTACACATCTGTCTCGCGGAATCCATGGGCGGTTTTAACAGAATCTGGGAAGGTTCAGAATTGGCTCGAGTCTCTTCCCCCTGCTACTTTAAGATAGAGCCTGGAACTGCTTTGGCTGCTGGAGGCGGCATCTACAAACCCTGGACATCAGAGCAGTCCTTGGCAGAGCTGGCTAGGACGAAGGTAAAGTACGCAGAAAATCTAATAAGCTTTATAGAGGAGACAAACCCGAACTTAAAATTATCAAAACAAGGAGCCAAGGATTTGGCGGTGCCAAGGTGAAGATGGAACTCAATCTAGCGTTCATCGGTTTTGGAACCGTAGGTAAAGGATTAGCTGAGCTACTGATAAAGAAGGGAAAAGAACTCAAACAGAAATACAATTTTGAACCAAAGGTAGTCGCAATCTCAGACAAAATCAAGGGGTCCATTTGGAAATCCGACGGAATAGATCTAAAAGAGCTTTTGGACACAGAGGCTAGAACCGGCAAAGTGGATTTTTATCAAGCTCCCTCAAAAGGACTAGATCCCTTGGATACAATAACAAAAACAAACGCAGACGTAATAATTGAAGTCAGCTACACGAATTTGCAAACAGGCGAACCAGCACTTACCCACGTGAAAACGGCTTTAACAAACGGTAAGCAAGTCGTTACCACCAACAAGGGTCCCGCGGCGTTATCACTCAGGGGACTTGAAGAGTTAGCTGAGAAGGAAGGGGTCAACTTCTTTTATGAGGGAACAGTTCTCTCAGGAACACCTGTTTTTAGTTTGATAAGGGATGGGCTCAGGGGAGCTAAGGTGAAAGTCATAGAAGGAATACTGAACGGAACGACAAACTACATTCTTACCCAGATGGAAGAGGGAAAAAGTTACGAGGATGCGTTGAAAGACGCCCAGGATGAGGGATATGCTGAGGCAGATCCAACAGGGGATGTCGAGGGTTGGGACGCGACAGGAAAGATAGTCATTCTGGCAAACAAACTTTTCGGCGGAGAGATGAGTGTTGCTAATGTTGAGAGAAAAGGAATTACTTCGATAACCCCCGGCAATATCAACCTAGCAAAGAACAAAGGAAAGAGAATCAAACTCATCGCCAGAGCAAGTGTCGAAGGCGGAAAAATAAGAGCAAAGGTAACACCTGAGGAACTGCCCCTAACTAATCCCCTTGCCAATATCAATGGGGCGACCAACGCTCTAACTCTTAAAACTGACGTGCTTGGAGAAGTAACCATGGTTGGTCCCGGAGCTGGAAAAATAGAAACGGGTTACGCATTGCTCAACGACTTGCTGGAACTCAACAAGAGGTTAGAGAAATCTTAGCTACTTGCAAGTCCTTTTGGCAATCAACAGATATAGCGCTCTGCAGATTTTGTGGGCCAAACACCCCCCTTTTCTCAAAATTTGGCAACTGGGTGGTCACAACTAGAAAGCTTTAAGAACCACCTCATATATACTATATACTGTAGTTAGATCTAGAAGAGCTCAATATAAAGTATTATAATAAAATGAAATGCCCATACTGCAATTGTGAAGAAACTAAAGTGACAGACAGCAGAAATGCGGGAAAATACTCAATCAGGAGAAGAAGGGAGTGCGTGGAGTGCAAAAGGCGCTTTACAACCTATGAGCACGTAGAACTCACTCCTGTCTATATCATCAAAAAAGACGGAAGAAGGGAAAAGTTCAACAGAGAGAAACTCAAAGTCGGCGTGATGAAAGCGCTAGAGAAGAGACCCATTGAACTGGAGAAGGTGGAGGAACTAATCGACAGCTTGGAGGAAAAGGTGAGAATGGTCGGCAGGAGAGAAATAGAGAGTTCGAAGCTTGGTGAGTTTGTGATGGAAGCTCTGAAGGGTCTGGATGAAGTTGCATACATAAGATTTGCGTCCGTCTACAGATCCTTTGCAGATATAACCTCATTTGAAGAGGAATTGAGGAATTTAATAAAAAGAAAGAAGGTGGAGTAAGAATGATAAGAAAAATCAAAAAAAGAGATGGAGCGATTGTAGATTTCAATCCGTTGAAAATAACAAACGCCATATGGCAAGCAGCCCGTGCAGTCGGCGGAAGGGACATAAAAAGAGCAGAGGAGCTCACCGACAAAATGGTCTCTATGCTTGAGAAACAGCTGCCCCCGGGTGAGATCCCCCACGTGGAGCAGGTTCAAGACCTGGTAGAAAAGGTTTTGGTGGAAAGTGGGCACGCAAAAACAGCCAAGGTCTATATATTGTACCGTGAGAAGCACAAAGAACTCAGAGAAATCGGGGGTGTGCTTCAGGATCTTGATCTGGTGGACAATTATCTCGATCAATTCGATTGGAGAATCAAAGAAAACTCCAACATGAGCTTCTCTCTGCAGGGCCTTAATGTTTTTACAACAGACAGAGCAATCTCTACCTATTGGCTGCACAAAATTTACCCTGCCAATCTAAAGGACGCTCATGCAAAGGGAGATTTTCACATTCACGATCTCGGAACGCTGGGACCATATACCTATTATGGGAAAGAGGTAGTTGTTGCAAAGCACAAGGAAGAGATTTTGCTGACTTCTTTTGAGCTTTTGTATGACCTGCTGGAGGAAGAAGAAAAAACTCTAAGCAAAAGAGATGAGGCATGTGCAAAAAATCCCAAAGACCTTTTGGTTCTTGATAGAGACGGATGGACGAAGGTTTCAAGAGTTGTAAGAAAAAAGAAACACAGGCCCATGTACTTTGTCAAGAACAGAGGAGGAAGGAGTGTTATAGTAACCGACAACCATCCTATGATCACCCAGGAAAAAGAAAAAGAGGCTTGCCAGTTAAAAGTTGGAGAAGATAGGACTTTCACTGCAGATTCGAGTAAATTGCTTTCAGAGGAAGAGATGTGGAGGCTTGAAGAGATAGATCTTGCTAAAGAAATTAAGGGTTGCGGTTGGGAGAGAAAAGACAAAATATTTCTGAATGGAAGTCCATTGGATGACCTCTCTCTTGAAAGCGAGCCAGATGGGTGGATTCACACTCTCAGCTCTTCAGCAAGGAGAAAAATTAAACTGAGTGAAAAATTTGGATATTTCGTCGGGTTTGCTTTGGCTGAAGATTTCTTGAGCTATGACCTCAAAAGCACCAGAACCATCACGCTGAGCCAAAAAGATAAGGCGCCCCTCTTGAAAGCGAATGAGGGATTGATAGAAAATGGAATGTCCGGATGCCTGTTTAAAGGAAAGGATAAATTTGAGTTAAGAGCGAAGAACCCATTTCTTCGTTTCTTGTTTGATTCGGTTTTCAAAATAAAACCTGCATCAAGAAACAAGACTTTGCCGATACATATTCTTGCATACAATAGGGAATTTGTAAAAGGCATAATCGCTGGGATTTTAGATGGAGATGGCTCAATAAATATCGCTAAAACCACCATTTCTTTAAGGATTTCCTCGAGAACCCTGCTCGAGCAGCTGGCTCTGCTTATGCGTCTATCAGGATTCACTCCAAGAGATAGAAACACAGAGGGTCAGGGGAGCGTAAGAGTTTATGAGGATAGAAAGATCTTCCAGAATTATCCACTCTATGGTCCATCCTTTAGGAAGGTCGAAGAAAGTCTCCCTTCGGTTTTGTACGACGGTGCAGAGCTTTCAACCAAAGCCTGGCTTGATGAAGATGTTGATAATTGGCATCAGATAACTAATGTAGAGCTTGCAAATATCCCCGATGACTTTATTTATGATATCACAACCGAGAGCGGGACCCTGCTCGTGAACGGCATGTGGAACCACAACTGCGTGGGGTGGGATCTCCAAGACTTGCTTTTGCAAGGATTCAGGGGTGTGAGAGGAAAGATAGAAAGCAAACCTGCATCGCACTTTGGGGTTGCGCTAATGCAGATAGTAAACTTCTTGTATACTCTCCAAGGGGAGGCAGCCGGAGCTCAAGCCTTTTCAAACTTCGACACCCTGCTTGCACCTTTTGTAAGACACGATCACCTGGATTATGCCAGCATTAAACAAGAAATGCAGATGTTCCTGTTCAACATGAATGTGCCCACAAGAGTTGGGTTCCAATCTCTAGTGGGCCAGGAGACTGTGATTGTTAAATCTAAGGGGAAAGTAAGAGTGGCCAAGATAGGTGATTTGATAGACCAGGAATTTGAGAGAAACATCCATAGAATTATTAACAATGGAAACAACTCTTTTGCTCTAAGGAATTACGATGACCACCAAGTTTTGGCTTTCGACAAGCAAGGCAGGGCAGAATGGAAAAATGCAAAGGCATTTATAAGGCACGGAGTTCCGAAGAACTCAGAATTTTTCGAGTTAAGAACGAGCAGAGGAAATGCGAAAGTTTCCAGGGCCCATTCCATGTTTAGGTCTAAGTCTTTTAACTCCTTTGACCCAGAACCTATTAGAGTAGAAAATCTGAAAACCAGCCATCCTAACGGGAAAATAAAGGAAGAAAATCATCTGATCGCTTTGAGTAGAGTTCCAAGAATAGGTGATGGAAAAGAATTAGATGTTGCAAAACTCATAGATGAAGTACCTCAACTCAAAGGGAAAGTTTTCGTCCAGCAGGACTCAAAAAGAATAGACAGAGTAAAGGAAAAGATTGGAGAAAGGTACCGTGAATTTACCCAGTTCTATCTGGAATTTGGCTTTTCCAACGGCAGGAGGATATGGAGAGATTTCAAAAGACACGGCGGGATTAGGTTTGATGTTTGGAGAAAATTTGGAGAGAATGAAAGAGACGCAGCTTTCTTCTTAAAGAGCAGCAAAGTAAGAACCACGAGATTTTTGAACGGAAAGAACTTAGGAAACTTCGTCGAATTATTGGCATGGTACCTTTCCGAAGGACACAATGATCCAAGCTCAGGGATGCATATTTCCCAAGCCAAGACCAAAGCAAACAAGATAAAGGGGCTTCTAAATAATTTAAATTTACCTTTCAATGAGGAAGTAACTCGGGGCTATTCCAAAAAGGGGAAAGGAAATCAGCTTTCAAAGATAAGGTGCAATGGGCTCCTAAGTTGGCTCATAAGCTATGAAGCTGGAACTTATTCTACTGCCAAGAAAATACCCTACTTCATCTATCCCCTTTCTAAGAGATATCAAAAAGTTTTTGTAAAGGCACTCTTAGAAGGAGACGGAACCAACTACGAGAAGTACTATGATTTTGTGACTACCTCAAAGGAATTGAGTCTGGGGTTGAGCACCTTACTGGGGATGTTGGGCAAAGACTTTTCAGTTTATGAGAATAAAGCCAGAAAAGAAAATTGGAATGATCAATACACAGTCAGAATTTATAAACATGAAAAGCCTAACAAAGTTTGCCTGTGCGATTGCGAAGCGAGAATTTGCAGCTCTATAAAAGGATTCAGCTATGAAAACGAATGGGAATACGACATAAGTGTCGACTCAGATTTAGAGAACTTCGCAGGTGGGAGTGGTTTGATCGCTTTCCATAATTCACCTTTCACGAACCTGACTATGGACCTGGTGCCGCCGGCATATATGAGGGACCAGCCCGTGATGATAGGCGGCAAACCCCAACAAGACGCGTATGGAGATTTTCAGGGGGAGATGAATCTCCTCAACAACGCTTTTGCTGAAGTTATGCAAGAAGGAGATTCCATGTCGAGACCTTTCAGCTTAGATTATGAATCTTTTTGTCCCATCAAAAACTCTGGAGAGACCAAACTCGTTAAACTAGGGGAGTTCATTGATAAGCAAATGGAAAATGGGAGGCCCACTCTTTTAAAGGAAAATAATTGCGAGGTGTTAGACACTAGGCATCTAGGTTTTAAATGCATTGGCTTGATGAATGGTAAGTTGACGTGGCAGAAAATAAATTATCTTGTTCGCCATCCAACCTCGGAAGTTTTAGACATAACCACCCAAGGAGGATTCAATACCAAGGCAACTCCTTCTCATTCTTTATTGGTCCTAAAAAATGGAAAAATTCAAGCCCAACCCGCAGCCGATTTGAGAGAAGGGGATTATCTTGTGCTGGCGAAAGCTTTGCCTATCGAAAGAGGGAAGGGACCAACTCTCGTTTCCCTCGCTCATAAATTTGTTGAGAAAGGAAAAGAAGAAAGTATTTACCTAAGCGGGGTTAAGAAAAGAGGTAAACCTTACAAGGAAAAAAGAACCTGCCAGGGAAAGAAAAAGTATCAATACAAAGTGCCAGTTTTCCCCCTTGAAAGCATTGCTGGAGATTTGAGTGAATATGATCTTTCTGGTGCGGAATTAAATCTTGCCGGCTCTCAAGGGAAAATTCCAAACCATATTCCAATCAATGAAGAACTGGCTGAATTCTTGGGCTGGTACTGCGCTGAAGGTTCGGCAGAAAAGAAACCAAAGTATGGTGGAATAAGCTTGGGCCTCAATCTGAAGAAAGAAAAGGAGAAGGCCAAGCAAATAAAGGGATTAATCGAAAAAATCTTTAAAGTACCCGCGGTTCTGAGAGAGATCGAAAAGAGAAATCTTATCGAGGTTCGCACACATTCAAAATTGCTGAGGAGAATTATTTTTGAAATATTTGAGGTAGGGAACGGGGAAAAGAGAAAGGTACCTAACATTGTTTTCGATTTTCCTGAAAATTTAAAGAAGAAATTCTTAACGGCTTACTTTAGAGGAGATGGCTGGATAACCCAGGATATAATAGCAAATACGATTTCCAAAAATCTATTTTATGGTATCTCTACCTTGCTAAAACAATTGGATATTCAGCACACTGTATCAGAATATGCGTATGGAACAAAGCCAAGGTATAGAATCCAAATCTGGAATAATTCTAATTTGAATTCAAAAGGCCCCCATTCAATCGGTAAGATTCCGATCAAGGAGAGTGGCTTAGAGAATCTAGCTCAACAAGTCTGCGAGAAAGAACCTCTTTATTACGACAGATTGGACCGCAGACATAAAAACACCAAACGCCGCTTCCTCTCAAAGTTTGGAATATCTAGTCAGACAACTACCAGTAAGGAAAAGGCTCTTAATTTAATGGAATACTGCCAGTCTTTTGGAATAGAAATTCTACCCACCCAGAAGCAGTTGGTAAATGGAGACCTAATCTATCTAAAAGTCAAACAAATAAAAACAACTCATCCTACCAGAGGAATGGTTTACGACTTCTCTACCGAAAGTGAAACCTTTGTTGCTAACCAATTTGTAGTGCACAACACCTTCCCAATTCCAACCTATAACATAACAAAAGATTTTGATTGGGAAGATGAGAATCTTGAGCCAGTATGGAAGATGACAGCAAAGTTTGGCACTCCTTATTTTTCCAATTTTATAAACAGTGACATGAAGCCAGAGGATGCAAGATCAATGTGCCCAATTGGAGGAAACGAAAAGGTTTTAATCAGATCGTCCAGAGGAAGAGGCCTTGAATATTCCACAATTAGAAACATTTGTGAGGGCAACTCTAAGCGGGACGAATATGAAATATACAGCGATGGGAAATTTGTAAAAGGAAGATTCAACAAATTTGAGAACCAAGAAATGCTAAATGTGTTTCTGGAGAATGGCCACAAGATCGTAATGTCTACCGAGCATCTGAATTATGTGAGGAGAGGATCTGACTCCAAAACAGAGGAATTAATGGGGAAAGAATTGAAAGCAGGCATGTATCTTCCATACTCGCTAAAAATTTACGAGGGAAAAGGTGGAAACGAAGAGTTAGGATATTTAGTTGGTGCTTATGCTGGAGATGGCTCCCTAGATGGAGATGCCGCTGTTGTTTTCTCATTAAACAAGGAACAAAAGAAATCTGTTGCCAAAAAAATTCAGGACATTGGTGAAAAATATTTCGGGGCAAATTCTACGATTAGTGAACATGGAAATACAAAACTCTTAACCTTGAAAGTTCATTCTAAGGCAGCTGTTGGACTATGCAGAGATTTTGTTGAGGGCAGGGAACAAAATAAGCATTATAAAGCAAAGGTGTTTGGTACATCTACCCAATTCAGAAAGGGAGTAATCGAAGGCCATTATGCAACAGATGGCGAGAACAGAAACCGGATTTACACTTCTTCTCCCGAGATGGTGGAGACGCTGAGCATGCTTGCTGCAACCCAAGGGACTACCACGAGCGTTTACAAAGACGACAGAGAGGGAAGACTGGGAGAAGCACCGAATCATGCCGTTCTAGTATATCAACCAAATAGAGAAAAGTACGGCGAATGGTGGTTTAAACAAGATAGCAAGCTCTGGGTTAGAATTAAGTCTATAGAAAGAGCGGCAAACTCCACAGCCTATTGCTTCGAAGTTAAAGGCGGAGAACCTCTGTTCACAATTGGCACAACCGGCGTTTTAACCCATAATTGTCGTCTTCGTTTGGATAAGAGAGAGCTGAAAAAAAGAGGAGGAGGCCTTTTCGGCTCCAATCCAAAAACTGGTTCGGTCGGAGTAGTTACCATCAACATGCCAAGAATTGGCTACCTCGCAAAGGATGAGGATGATTTTCTAGAAAGGCTTGATAAGCTGATGCTCTTGGCCAAAGAAAGTCTGGAGATCAAAAGAGAGGTAATAGAGGGACTCACCCAATCTGGTTTGCATCCTTATTCGAAGTTCTACCTTTCAGATATAAAGAAAGGATTTGGAGAATACTGGAAGAATCATTTCTCTACCATAGGCCTGATTGGAATGAACGATGCTTTGCTTAACCTGATGAACCTGAGCATGGGTGACCCAGAGGGAATCAAATTCGCTCTCAAAATTCTCGAGTTTATGAGGGGAAGGCTAGCTGACTTTCAGGCAGAGACTGGGAATATCTATAATCTTGAGGCTACACCAGCAGAGGGAAGCTTAGCTCCACATGAAAAAGTCTTGATTTGCCAAAGCGAGCCAAAGTTTGTAGAGATAGGCAAATTGGTCGACGAATACATGGAGAAAAATAAAGAGAAAATCGGGTTTATCAGGGGTAGTGAATTTTTAAGGGTTCCAGAACATACAATTTCTACCTATGGTTTTAGTATAGATACCCAGAAAATTAAAAGCTATCCAGTGACTGCCCTGGTAAGGCATCCTGGAAAGTCTATGTATGAGGTATCTACTTTTCAAGGAAGGAAGATCGGAGTCACCGGTCTGCACAGTTTGTTTACCCTGAATTCCGATGGAGCACCCGAAAAGATCCTAGTGAGTAAGCTTAAAAGAGGAGACGTGATTGGCATACCAAAAAAGATCGAAGTCGGGGTTACCAACGAGGAGCTTAACCTCCTTGAGTTATTCAAACATACAGAATTTAAAAATAGATTATATGGCATATTCTCTCCTAAATTCATAGAAAAAGTTTGTGCTAATCCAGATGTTAGAAAATGGAGCGAGCAAAATCACAGGTGTAAGTGGAAAGATACCAAGTATAGCTGGAGGAAGCGAAAGATCCTTCCTTTAAAGCTGATCTATGATTTAAATATTAAAATAGATGACGAAATTTTGAGATCAGCCCAGATATTTTATAGGCTCTCGAAAAATACCAAGCCTATCAAAGCTTTAATCCAACTCAATGAAGATCTAGGATTTGTAATAGGCAGCTTGCTTTCTGAAGGAGGGCTAAGTGAGAGAAGTGAATTCAGGGTTACTGGCAAAAGGTTCGTCGAGAAATATTTGGGGGCAACTGAAAGAACATTTGGTCCATCTACCGCTTACCTATCTTTCAGAGAAAGGAAAAGGCCCAGAAAGCCTATCTATACAGTGACTTTAAGCAAATTGGCAAGTCTTTGCGTTAAAGAGCTTGGAATCCAAGGGAAAAGTAATGAAAAGGAAATCCCAGGTTTTATCTTTTCAGCTCCTTTAGCTTGTGTAGCTGGTTTGCTAAGAGGTTTTCAGGAAGGAGATGGCTGTATTTACAAAAATAAAGCCAACGGTGATTTTTCGATAAGGTTATACACAAACTCAGAAGGACTTGTCCAGGGACTCAATTTGCTGCTCCTGAGATTTGGCATCCTAGCAAAAATCAGGAAAGAGAAAAAATCTAATCCTTCTTGGAACGATAACTTCGTTTTATCGATAACTGGCGTAGATAATCTCCGGAAATACTTTAACCTGATCCTCGGAAAAGAATTAGAATTTAGCAACACCCATTCCGGGAGAGAAGTCATCCCAGGGATGTCAAAGCTTCTCAAATCTGTAATGCAAGAGTTCGGAATTAAGCCCAGCGATCTAGGAATCTGCAAAGATAGCTTCAATAGGAATTTAAGACAAAAAAGGATAAGTATTCAGTGCTTGAGGAAAATCCTTCAGAGGTTGGACTCAACTGGGGTTAAAAGTAATGTGATTGAAAAACTCAAAGCATTAGCGGACTCCGATATTTACTGGGATAAGGTAAAGGACATCAAAAGAGCAGCTCCGCCTAAATACGTTTATGACCTCGAAGTCGAAGTGAATGGCGAACGAGTCAACAATTTTCTAGGAGGAACTGGATTGGTTTGTTTGCACAACACGAGCTACAGATTAGCCAAGTTAGACAAGAAGCTCTATCCAAACGTAAGGATATATAACCAGGAAAAATATGCCGATAGAGAAAAAGAGACAGAACCTTACTACACTAACTCATCTCAATTACCCGTAGGGTTTACAACAGACATATTCGAGGCTCTTGATCTACAAGATCCTCTACAGACATGCTACACAGGAGGAACTGTCGTCCACATCTTTCTGGGAGAGGAAGAACCCTCCCCCGTCGCGGCAAAGAAATTGGTTAGGAAAGTCGCCGAGAACTACTCTCTCCCGTATTACACCCTCACGCCCACCTTTAGCATATGCCCCGATCACGGCTATATACCTGGGAAGCACGAGAGCTGTCCACGTTGTGCAGCAGAAGAAAAGTATACTCCCTGCGAGATCTACTCGAGAGTGGTTGGTTACTTGCGCCCTGTCGAACAATGGAACAAAGGCAAACAGCAGGAATTTAAGGATCGGAAAACCTTCGATACGGTAACGACAAAAAGGTAGAAAATGAAGCTCGGTGGATTCCAAAAATTATCATTGCTCGATTATCCAGACAAACTCAGTGCAATTATCTGGACAATTGGTTGCGATTTTCGCTGTCCATTCTGTTACAACAAGGAAATCGTGTTTGGCAAGGTAGATGCGATCCCACAAGAGGTTATATTTGAATATCTTGAAAAAAGGAAGAAGCTGCTTGAGGGACTAGTCATAACGGGAGGGGAGCCAACTCTTCAACCCGATTTGAAGGAATTTACCAAGCACGTGAAACAAATCGGATATCAAATAAAAATCGATACAAATGGTTCGAATCCAACTCAAATAAAAGACCTAATCGATAACAGGCTCGTTGATTACATCTCGATGGATATCAAAGCACCAAAAGAAAAATACGAAAAGCTAGCGGGGTGCAAAGTAGATCTTAAGAAAATCGAAAAATCGATTGAGCTCATAAAACATGAAGCTCCTGATTATGAATTCAGAACGACTTTTACTCCAAAGTTACTCGAAAAAAAGGACATCCTCGAAATAGCAAAGTGGCTTAAGACATCAAAAAAGTATTATCTCCAACAATTTGAGCAAAAACATCCCTTAATTTCTCCAGCTATGGAAGAAGCAATCCCATATCCAACGGAGTATCTTCAAGAAACTCTTGAAGAGATAAAGCCTTATTTCAAAGAGTGCGGATTAAGAGGAACATAAGCCAGCATTAACCAGCATCCTTCTATTCTTTTACTAGCAAGACGACAAAAAAGCTTTTAATTCCTTCAATTTCTAGAAGATCAGTTTTCTTACAATACTTATAATATTAATGCAAGAAAACCCATGAATTTATTCATGAGATGAAGCGTGCCTCATATCCTAACCAGCCAGAGGGTTAAAATCCCTCCCGTGCTGTTTACCCGTAACGGTGCAGAAGCCAACAGTGTCAGGGTGCTGAAGAATCCAAGAACCAGAGGAAGCACCCTGAGATGCTTTAACTGTGGGAGGGAAGTTCCAAAATCCCTGGCAACTCGGATTCATGCCTGCCCATTCTGTGGAGTTGTCATGCATAGAGATTACAAATCTACCTTGGTGCATCTAAAAGATGCCGTGGGGCTCACGGGTAGCTCACGCCTGTGGAGATCTCGCCTCTACAACCATCCTTCGGAGACTGGCTGCAAGCGGGGTCGTGGAAGCAGGAACTACATGCGACCCTCCTCAATTTCGAGGAGTCGCTGGAAGCCCACGACTTTAGCCGTGGAAGTCACTGTCCTACTTTAGAACTATAAGGTTGCTCATTCCATGCCTCTTTTTTTCAATCAAACCCTCCGCTTCCAACCTGCTCAAAATCAGACTAACCGATGCCTTAGGAAGCCCGCTTCGCTCCACAAGCTCGCTCTGGAACATCACTCCCTTGGACTCCATCAGTATGGAATAGATCCCCTTTGCTTCCCCGCTAAGCCGCTTGCAAACCTCATCCCTTATTTTTCTCTTTTCGCTTTCACTCAATGGAATTGGAACCAACAAGTAAGCCGCACTGGCTGTCAGAAAAATAGAAGAAATCAAGATTATTACAACATCCGAGAAAGTGTACAGGTTCGGAACCTCGCTAATTTGGGTGTCTTCGCCCTCTAAAAATATTTGGATTGTCGTGGGAAGCATCAATTTTGAAAATAAAACAATGAACGAAACAACAAATATACAGGCAACAAGTACAGTTTTCTTATCTATTTTTGTTTTCATCCTTTTAAATAATAACTTTTGCGTAAGTAAAAAGCTTTTTGCCAGGAGGGTCACAACAAAAAACCTTTCTCAATTCCAAAAGCACATTCCTCTAGTGCACAAAGGAGATTGAAAACGAATAAGGATTTGACAAATTGTCAACCAGTTCGCTAAATATTCGACTCCCAGGATCATTCGACAGCACGCCTTGAAGCTTTTCTATATCTCCCGCCTTTAGCTGCAGGCTGGTCACGCCATCCGGGATTGATCTTCCCCTGTTAATCACATCGATTTCTTCTCTGGTGAATCCAAAACTCTTCAGATAATGCGTCAGAGCAGATTTTATGC
>Ga0209121_10004012_pt1 | contig 13918 bp, 10 predicted proteins | sample Cruoilmetagenom3_FD_187292 | JGI IMG/M metagenome (GOLD analysis project Ga0209121, IMG submission 187292) | Oil polluted marine microbial communities from Coal Oil Point, Santa Barbara, California, USA - Sample 3 (SPAdes) (version 2) | ecosystem: Environmental > Aquatic > Marine > Oil seeps ...
AGTTCCCTAGAGGAAGTTCTTCATATGGAGGAACTGGAGGATCAGATTCACACACACACTCTGGTTCTAGAAACACAGGAACTGTTTCCACCCTGTCCGCTCTTTGGTATGAATCTGGAAACTTTAATGGGACAGCTAACCATAGTCATACTATAACCTGGAGTGCAGTTAGTTCGAGTAACCTACCACCATATCTAACAACTGTCTTTGCCAAAAGAAAGACCTCACAATCTACAGAGGTTAGTTCTACTGAAGAAACTGAGAACGCTACTCCAACTGCACCAACCAGTTTGTTAACCGAAGGATCTACCAACCCTACAAACATCACCGATACAACGCCAGAATTCTCAGCAATATTTAATGATCCAGATACAGGAGATACCTCAAGCGACTATAAAATAGAGGTAAATACTCTAGAGAACTTCACTGGAACTGTCATGTGGGATAGTGGGAAAAGCAGCATGACAGAAACAAATAAAGGTAATAGATCTCCAGATATCTCCTATGCAGGAACTACATTAAACACGGCGGTCACCTACTACTGGAGAATTAAGTTTTGGGATGCAAGTGACGCAGAAAGCCCTTGGTCTGCCGTTGCCAACTTTGCTCTCAATCAAACACCAACTGCCCCAACCAATCTATTAACCGAAGGATCCACGAACCCAACAAAAGTTGCTGATACAACACCTGAATTCAAAGCACAATATAATGATGCAAATAGTGGGGACACAAGTTCAAACTATGAAATAGAAGTAAATACCTTAGAAAACTTTACTGGTACTGTTATGTGGGACTCTGGGAAAGTAGCTATGGCTGCGGTTACAGAAGGAAATTCAACAGCCGATATCTCATACAATGGTACAACTCTCTCTCTAAACGGTACAACGTACTACTGGAGAATTAAATTGTGGGATAGTCAAGATGCAGAAAGCCCTTGGTCTGCTGTAGCACATTTCATTATGAGTGGAGAACCGAATGCAAGCGATCTGCTTACTGATGGAAAAACTAACCCAACCTGGCTCTCCACTAGAACCCCAACAATATCAGCAATATACTCAGACTCAAACGGAGATAACTCTGCCTCTTATGAAATAGAGGTAAATACCCTAGAAAACTTTACTGGTACTGTTATGTGGGATACTACCAAACAAGCAACCACAATTACTAGTGGACAAAGATCTTCAGATTTTACATACGCAGGAACCCGACTTCTTGATGATGGAACCACATACTATATCAGAATCCGATTCTGGGACACGGATGACAATGTTAGCGACTGGGAAAATGGTACACTTCAAGATACTCTCGGACATTTTCGAATTGATGGAATAAAGCTAGAAGGAATTACTATAAATTAGTATAATTGACATATGAGTTTAAAACACACTTCATTCAAAAAACTGAGAAAAGATAAAAGAAAATGGAAAATCGGATCCTGGAAGGAATTCGATGAAAGGGAAGATACTTTTTTAAAAGAACGTATTCGGAACAAAGAACCTACTATCCCAGGAAAAGTAAGAATATCTGGTGGGAAAGCTAAAAATATAATGATTGAAATACCAAAAACTACCAGACCACTTACAGATAGAATGAAAGTAAGAATCTTTGATATTCTAAGAAATGATATTGTTAAAAAAAACATCCTAGACCTCTATGCTGGAACAGGTTCCTTTGCATTAGAAGCACTATCAAGAGGAGCTAAAAGTGCAGTACTAGTTGATGCTGCTAAAAATGCATACCATATACTGCAATCAAATGTACTAATTACAGGTTTTCTCTCAGAAACAGAAGTAATCAAATCCAAAGTTGATGAATATTTACTTAAAGCAATAAAAAAGGAACGAAAGTTTGATATCATATTCATGGACCCCCCCTATAAACTATTCAACACAAAAAAGGTATTTAAAATGCAAAACACAATAAACCTTGCATCGCAACTACTTCCAGTTGAAGAAAAAAAGTTTAAAGGAGTCGTAATAATAAAGCATCCTAGAAGATACCCCCTTAAGAGATTAGAACTCGAAACTCTTCAAATATTTGAAACCTATGAATTCGGACTCAACTCAATTACGATATTTATTGTAAAAATTAATAAAAAAGATTAGAATGAACAATAATGTATAAGAAACTCGGAGTGTTAAAAGAAAATATCACTAAAGTAGTATATACCACATGTATATAATGTTGTTTCTGTTTTTCCCGTCTATGATTTAATTTCGATATATTTTTGTTATGAAAAAGAATAAGGTTTCTAATTTAGAGAAAATGAGACACAGTGCATCCCACGTCCTTGCACAAGCAGTATTAACACTCTACCCAGATACCAAATTAGGTATTGGACCTGCAATAGAGGATGGTTTTTACTACGACTTCGAATTTAGTTCTCCAATTGAAGAAGAAGAACTTAAAAAGATTGAAAAGGAAATGAAGAAGATAATAAAGAAGAATTTACCATTCGAACAAACATTCATGTCCAGAGAAGAGGCTCTTGAATATTTAAAAGCAATAGATCAAACATATAAAATCGAACTCCTTGAAGGGATTCCTGACAAAGAACTCAGTTTCTACACAACTGGAGATAAAGATTTTATCGATCTTTGTAGAGGACCACATCTTAAAACTACAAAGGATATAGGAGCAATTAAACTACTCAAAACTGCGGGTGCATACTGGAAAGGAGATGAGCACAACAAAATGCTCACAAGAATTTACGGTACTGCTTTTAAAACCAAAGAGGAATTAAAAGACCATCTTCATAAATTAGAAGAAGCTAAAAAAAGAAATCACAGAGTACTTGGGAAACAATTAAAACTTTTTGCTTTAATCCCAGAAATTGGACAAGGACTACCAGTATGGTTACCACGAGGGTATAAGATAAGAAATATACTAGAAAACTACATGATTAAATTAGAAGAAGATGCTGGATATGTCCACATCCTTACACCACATATTCATAAGAAGATTCTTTTTGAAAAATCCGGACACCTCAAGTTCTACAAAGATTCCATGTATCCTCCAATAAAGGTTGATAACGACACTTTCTACCTTAAACCTATGAACTGTCCTGCAGCAATGATGGTTTACAAACTTGAACCAAAAAGTTACCGAGAACTCCCATTTAAAATGGGAGAGTTAGGTACAGTATATAGAAATGAGAAATCTGGTGAATTACACGGATTACAAAGAGTAAGAGGGTTCACTCAAAATGATGCACATATATTCTGTACACCCGATCAATTAGAAAGTGTACTTGATGAAACCATGGATCTTCTAGATCAATTCTACAAAGATATTGGCTTTGATAATTATAAATTTGTACTTTCACTTTCTGACAAGGAAAAGAAATCAGAGAAATACTCAGGAGACCCTGCAAAATGGGAATTAGCAGAAAATACACTAAGAGATATGTTAGTAAGAAGAAAAGTTGAATTTGAAGAAATACCCGGAGACGCAGCTTTCTACGGACCTAAAATAGATGTCCTGGCTGTAAATGTCTTTGGAAAAGCAGATGCCATCTCTACAATTCAACTCGATTTTAATCTACCTGAAAAATTCGATATTACCTACATCGACTCTGAAGGAAAAGAACAAGAACCATTCGTAATACACAGAGCCCTAATTGGATCATTCGAAAGGTTTTTCGCATTCTTAATCGAATACTATGGAGGTGACTTTCCACTCTGGCTTTCTCCTGATCAGGTATTAATCATCCCAATCTCAGAAAATCATAGTAAATATGCATACGAAGTACATGACCTACTCAAAGCTTCTAATATAAGAGTAAAGATTGATGATAGAAATAAGAGTATGCAATCAAGAATAAGAGATGCAGAAAAAATGAAAATCCCATACATTGCCATTGTTGGAGAAAAAGAAATAGAAACAGACACTGTCTCTGTAAGATCAAGAGCCAACAAAGAATTGGGCCTTATGAAAAACCAAGAGTTTATAGACTACCTTAGAGAAGAAATTAGGAATAAAGGTAATAAATAAATTAATAAAAATAATTAATTAATGGCGTATCATAAAACATATACGAAGAAAAAGAACTATGGACCTAAAAAAAACGAGTGGATAAAGGCTCCTAAAGTCCAAGTAATTACCAACAAAGGAGAAAACTTAGGAGAAATGGATACGAAAGAAGCTCTCAAAAAGGCTCAAGAGCAAGACTTGGATTTAGTGGAAGTGGGAGCTAATACTAAACCACCAGTTTGCAAGATAATGGATTACTCAAAATATATCTATCAACAAAATAAGAAACAGAGAATGAATAGGGTGAGTAGCAAACAGAAAGAAATGAAAGAGTTTAGATTCAGTCCAGTAATTGATGTTGGTGATATAAATACCAGAGTAAGAAGAGCATTAGAATTTCTAGAAAAGGGACATCCTGTTCGTATTACTATGTATCGAAAAGGGCGACAATCAAGTAAACAAGCCAAACAAGTATTCGATGAAATATTGACTAATTTTACCGAATATAGTAGCATTGAAGCTGATCCCAAGCGAGAAGGTCGCAATATGTTTATCACATTTCATAAGAAAAATGGCAAGACAAAAAACAAACAAAACAGCAAAAAAGAGATTTAAGCTTACTAACCCTAAAGGAAAGAAAAAGGGGAAACTTCTATACAAACGAAGCCATCAAAATCACTTGAAAACAAAAAGATCTAGAAAAACTAAAAGACGATATTCTTCTAACGTTGAAATCGCACAGGCAAATAGAAAGAACATGCTTAGAAAAATTGTAAATATATAAACAATGAGAGTAAAAACTGGAAAAGTAACAAAAAGAAGACATAAAAAAATCCTTAAGGCTACAAAAGGATATAGAATGACCAAAAACAATCTATACAAAGTAGCACATGAGGCATATATGCATGCTGGTCAGTACTCCTACAATGACAGAAAGAAAAGGGCTGGTGATATGAGAAAGCTTTGGATTACTAAAATTAATGCCGCTTGTAAAACTAACGATATAAAGTATAGTATATTTATCAATAAGCTATCTACAAAAAACATTGAGTTAAACAGAAAAGTTCTAGCAGATATTGCTATGAACAACCCTGAAACTTTCTCCCTCTTAGTAAAAAGTTTGTAGAATTCCCACTTCTGATTTAAGAAAGGACTCTACAAGGAGCCCATTTTTGTCTATAATAATATATAATTAAAAAAATAATTCAATAAGAAATTAATATGACAGACCTAGGAGGATTAGAAACTCAAATTAATAACGACTTAGACACTCTAACGATTGTAGAACTTAAGAAGAAATATCTCACACAGAAAGGCCTGCTCACTAAAAAATTTGCAAATATAAAAAATATCCCTAATGATAAAAAATCTGAATTTGGAAAAACAATAAATAGATTAAAAACTTTAATTGAAGAAAAGATTAATAATTCTAAAGTAAAGAACAAAATAAAAAGATCTTTACGAATAGATCCAACAGCACCATTTGATTGTAATACTAAAACTAACAAACAACCCCATATACTTGACCTTAAAGGCTCTTCTCATATACTAATGCAAGAAGTAGATACCTTTATAGATATTTTCAAATCCATGGGTTTTGATATCGTGGAATGTAGGCAGGTAGACGATGATTACCATATGTTCGAAAGTTTAAATTTCCCCAAAGGGCACCCTGCAAGAGATATGTTTGACACATTCTGGACTGAAGACGGTTTTGTATTACCAGCACATACATCAACAATGCAAAACAGGATACTCTCAAATAAAACACCACCAATATATGCAGTAATACCAGGTAGAGTATATAGAAATGAGGCCACAGATGCCTCCCATGAGCATACACTCTTTCAATGTGAAGGAATATATGTCGATAAGGATATATCAGTTGCCAACATGATTGCCACCATTACAGAATTCCTTGAAACATATTTAGAAAGTAAATTAGAAGTTAAGATTCAACCAGCATACTTCCCATTCACAGAACCCGATTGTGAATTTTCCATCAGTTGTCCATTCTGTGATAAGAACGGTTGTTCAATCTGTGGCTACACCGGTTGGATAGAACTCATGGGTTGTGGGATGATACATCCAAATGTATTGAGATTTGCCAATATAGATCCTGATGAATATTCTGGTTTTGCATGGGGGTTTGGTGTTGATAGACTCGTAATGATTAAAAACAACATCCCAGAAATTAGACATCTAAGGGCTGGAAGTATTAAATTCTTAAGAGAGTATTAATATGAAATTACCACTAAATATCGCTCAACAATTTACACAACTACCAAAGAACATTGAAGATGTTGTTAGAATTTTAGCAAGTAGAGTTGGTGAGGTTGAATCATACTCTAGTTTATCTAAAAAGTATGAGAATATAGTAATTGCTACCATCGAAAAGAAAAAAGAGCATCCTGATGCAGAAAAATTAGATATATATCAGATTTCAATAGGTGATAAAAATCTAATAGAAGTCGTAGCAGGGGATAAAACATTAGAAATAGGAAATAAGGTTGCATATATTAAACCTAAAGGTATAGTTCCAAGTACATTTGATACCAGTAAACCATTTGTAATAAGTTCTATTAAAATGCGAGGAGTAATGTCAAATGGAATGATGTGTTCTGAAAAAGAGTTAGATATTGGATCAGATCATAAGCACGTTTTAAAACTTCCACAAGACGCACCAGTAGGAGAGAACTTTGCTAATTACTATGAATTAAATGATACAGTCATTGAACTTGAGAATAAGGCATTAACCAATAGGGGAGACCTCTTTGGTATTTTGGGTCTTGCAAGAGAAATCTCTGGGGCCCAAGGTATAAAATTTGATAGTCCTGATTGGTATAAGAAAGCACAAATAAAACTCGAACCCTCAGAAGTTTGTCTTAACTTTGATGTAGATAATCAAGCAGAATCACTCTGTCAAAGATATTGCGCAATTGCTATGAGTGGAGTTAAAATTACAGAATCACCAATATGGTTGAAATCTGCACTAATTAAATCGGATATTAAACCAATCAATAATCTTGTAGATATTACCAACTATATAATGATACTCACTGGACAACCTATACACGCATTTGATTTTGATAAGGTCATGAAATATGATACTACTCAAGCAGATATGGGACATATAGTGATAAGAACTGCCAAAGAAAAAGAAAAAATCCATACCTTAGATGGTAATATATACAATTTAAGTAATAAGAACCTAATAATTGCTAACTCTCAACACCCAATCGCTATAGCAGGTATGATAGGTGGGGTAGACACACAAATCGATGAGAATACAAAGAATATTATCTTAGAATCAGCAAATTTTGATAGATATAATCTAAGACGTTCATCCATGGAATTAGGGATAATTACAGAATCCTCCACACGTTTTACTAGATCACGAAGTCCTGATATGTGCCTACCTATACTCTCACACACGGTAGAATTGATAACAGAGCTCTGTAATGGTCAAATTGCAAGTACTTTAATCGATTTATACCCCCTGAAAAGGAATAAGAAACAAATTACTATCAATATTAACAAACTTAACATGAAATTAGGATTGAATATAACCTCAGAGGAATTAATTAAACTACTCGAAAATATTGAATATAAACACACCGGACTAAAAGATAAATATATTACATTTGAGGTCCCATCGTTTAGACAGGATTTAGAGATAGAGGAAGATGTATATGAAGATGTCGTAAGAATATATGGATATGAGAAAATTACCCCAATACTACCTCAGAAACCGATTAATGCATCATCCTTACCCAAAATGATACTTCTTAAAAGGGAAATTAGAGAAATTCTTTCAAACTCAGGCTGTAATGAGTTACTTACATACAATTTTGTAAGTATGAATTTACTTAAAGATGTTAATCAAGACCCCAATATTTGTCTTAAATTAAAAAACCCCCTATCAAAAGATCTAGAACTCATGAGACCATCAATATTAGTATCTCTACTGGATAAAGCTACAGTAAATATACAAGAAGGAATTAATTCCTTTGGAATTTTCGAATTGGGTATTTCACACCAGAAAGATAATCTTAATGAAGAGAAATTACCTTTGGAAGAGTGGAAATTAGGCTTCGTCTTCTCAGATAGTACAAATTCATTACAAGGCAGTCCATACTATCAAGCAAAAAGATATCTAGAGAAAATTCTTAATACGGTGAATATTAAAAATCTTAACTATGAATTAGTCGTAGATATTGACTATGAATCAACTCCAATATGGGTAAAGGTACTACTAGATACTTTTGAGAGTAATAGTAGTGCAATAGTTTCAACAGTAATTGGCAAAACCAAAGTCATATTGGGTGTAATAGGAGAGATTAATAATCAAGTTAAACAAACTCTTTCATTAAATGATTTCACTACTGCCTTTGAAATTAATTTAGAATCAATACTTCAAACAAAATCTAATGTTAAAAAATGTCTTAAAACCTCCAAATTCCCATATATTACACAAGATATCTGTTTTGTTGTTCCTGATAAGGTAATGTATGCAGAACTCCTTCACATTATTAATAAAGCAATAAATAAGAAAAATATTCAAAGTAATATTAAATGCATTGATATATTTAAGAAAGAGGGTAGTACTACTAGAAATATTACAGTAAAAATATCTCTTACAGATACTACAAAAACCCTTAAGGATAAAGATTACCAAAAGATAAGAGAGAAAATATCAAAAAGAGTCGCAAAGATAGATATCAGTATGTAACTGTGACTATAGCACTATCATAAGCAGTACCACTAATAATGGCTCTAGCTTTAATTGTATAATCACCATTCCCTCCTGCAGTATCCGCCCATGTAGCTACCCAACTATCACCACTTTGTACAGCACCAAGTGTTGTAGAGTAACTATCATCTACCTTATTTACAAAAAACTGAACAGAAGATGGTGTCTCGGTCACACTTGCTTGTAGTGTAACTGGAAAGACAATAGTTACACCATCAGCTGGCGCTGTTAATGTAACAGGAGATAAACTTACCGTAACAGTAAATATCACAGAATTACTAGAACTTTTTGCTAAATTATCTATTACTCCTACAGTAACCGTATGGTTACCTAAAGTCATATCAGATGGTATAAGATATGTAACAGAGTAAGTACCATCAGCATTTATAGATGCACCCGAAATTGGATTACTATCAACACTGACAGTAAATTCAGAGACACTCTCAAGAACTCTAACGCTCCCTGATATAGTGAGAGTACCACCCTGTGCAACTACCTCCCCTGAGATAGGAGTATTAATCTCAACAACAGGAGCATTGTTTGGACCAAGAGGTAATGGACATACACCACTTTCCGGAGTTTTTACAAGATACTTACTATCTTTTATACCCAATAGAAACTTCTCATAAGCACCTTGCTGATAAGTATTTGCAATCGTATTATTAATTAACACATACTCCTCTACAAGATCATATTTCTGAGCAGCTTCTAGATTATCAGCTATTAAATTATTAGACTTACATATATAAACAATCTCTCTTTCATCTGTAGGTGGTGCGTGACCCTGTATATATATACTTGCCTCACTTGGACAATCGATACCAGACTGAGCTACCTTTCCAGTATCTGTACAAATTTTTGTAGAAAGAATTCCAGATGGCCTACTATATGTTTTAACTGGATACTGATCAGAAACCCTCTGCATAAATGAATGTGCAATTGGAAGCGGTACATTAGAACTCCAACCACCAGGCATTTCCTCATTATTATTATTCCCTGCCCAAATACCAGCCACTAAATTCTGATGATATATTACTGTTAATAAGTCCTTAGGACCATTTGTTGTACCAGTCTTAAAACACACCTTCTGTCCTTGTACCCTATACGAAGCCCCAGATCTGTCACTATGCCCACCCAAGTCACAGAGAACATAGTTAAGAGCATAGATTTCTTTCTCATCAAAAACCCTTTGAGTAACAGGATCTCCCTTCTCATATAGAACTTCACCTTTAGAAGTTTCTACCTTTAACAATGGATTAGTATCAACTTTTATCCCTTCATTGGCAAACACTCCAAATGCTGCAGTATGCTCGAGTAATTTCATTTCTCCAGACCCTAAAGCAAGACTTAAACCATAGTCAGCCTTATCGCTTACTGTTGTAATACCTAATTTTTCAGCAGTATTAATAAAGTTATTAATACCAGCTATTTGTAAGGTATATACAGCCGATAGATTCCTTGATTGCCCTAAAGCTCTTCTTGCTGTCATGAGACCAAAAAACTTCTTATCCCAGTTAACAGGCTTATACCCACCAAAAGACATTGTGATATCTGGAGCCAAGGTCCATGGTCCATAACCTCGAGCAAACGCAGTTAGATATGTATACGGTTTTGCCGAAGAACCCATCTGTCTAAGACTTGTTGCAATATTAACATTTCCATCTACTCTAGGATCATCCTGATTCCAATAATCTACAGACCCTACCATAGCTATAACATCTCCATTATTTGGATCTAGTACCACCATTGAACCATTATGTACATTATACCTCGCTCCATTAGCAATACCTTTCACTATTTCCTCCTCTGCAATTTCTTGAATACCGTAATCTAGGGTTGTAGTAACTCTTAAACCACCTTTTGCTACACGCTCTTCACCGTATTCGTCTTCAAGTAACTGCTTAACATAGAACACAAAATGCGGAGCCTTAATATCTATATGTTTAGAAACATAAACCAACTCTTCTGATTTAGCATCTTCAACCTCCTCTTCAGTTACTCCAGTTAACTTTGAATATTTAAGCATTTGATCTAATACAAAATCCTGTCTTGATTCTGCTAATTCTGGATTAGTACCAAAAAGAGGGGAATATATACTAGAGTTCGTTATTATCCCTGCAAGCATAGCACTCTCTGCCAAAGAAAGTTCACCAACATCCTTTCCAAAATACACATTCGCTGCTGTCTGATAACCATAGTTAACACCACCAAGAGGCACCTCATTTATATACATCTGTAAAATTTCATCCTTAGAAAGAGTTTGTTCAACTTGCATAGTAATCAATACCTCCTTTATCTTTCTTGAATATGTCTTATCATACGCCTCTTCACCAAGAACATCGTAGAGAATAGTGTTTTTTACCAACTGTTGAGTTAATGTACTAGCTCCACGAACTACCTCACCAGACATTACATTTTGTATAACAGCCATAGCAATACCTGTATAATCAATCCCTTTGTGTTGATAAAACTCCATATCCTCGGCAGCAAGCAATGCCCATTTAGTATGGTGAGGGATATCCTCTATTGGTACAAACTCCCTATTCTGATCACCATATACTGTATAAAGTAACTCCCCATTCTTATCAAATATCAATGTACTTTGATCAGAATTTCTTTCAACTAACTCATCCGGAGATGGAAGAGAATCTCTCAGATTCTTAAGGTAAATACCTGCAATTAAAACGGCAATACAACTAACAAAAAAAACAATACCAATGAAAATGTATAGGAATTTTCTAAACTTTACCCTATCCATCCCCAAAAAACTTTTTTTACTACCTTTCTTCTTTGTACGCCCAGATTTCTTACCACTCATTTTTTTAAACCTCTTCACCTTACTCACTCCAATATACCTTTTACTTTTAGAAGGCTTCCTTTTTTTACTCTTTGATTTTGATGATACTGCCATACTATACCTCATAACTTCTGTTCATAAAATGATACACAGGTATAATATAATGGATTTAATAGAAAATCTCAACAAAAAAAAGATTTAAGGTATGATATAATTCACCATTATGAAAAACAATAAACTAATAACAGCTCCCTACAAGGGAACAACAGATACATATCCAGAAGATATGATTGTTCGAAATTACATCTTTGATATTTGGAGTAGGGTAGCTAAAAGATTTGGATATGAAGAGTACGATACTCCAATGATTGAAACAGCAGAACTTTTCAGAGTTAAATCTGGAAATGAATTAAGTAATCAACTCTATAATTTTACAGATAAGGGTGGAAGAGAAATTGCTCTTAGACCAGAGATGACTCCTTCTCTTGCAAGAATGATTGCAGCCAAAAAGAATGAATTACAACTACCCATTAGATGGTTCAATATTGGAAAGTTTTACAGATATGAGAAACCACAAAGAGGAAGGAGAAGAGAATTCTTCCAACTAAACATTGATATATTAGGAGTAGATGGAATTGAGGCTGAGTTGGAAATGATACAGTATGTAATGGCTGTCATGGATGAGTTCAACGCCCCGAAGAAAACTTTTGAATTAAGAATTAACAACAGATATTTACTAGACTACCTTTTTAATAATATATTGAAAGTTTCAGAAGATTTAATACCTAAACTTGCTAGAGCAATTGATAATTTCCCTAAAATGGAACTAAAGGATTTTAAAGAATATTTAATTGAAATAGGCTTAACTAAACAACAAGGAGATAAGGTTCTAGACTTTCTAGGTTGGGATCTTTCTAAACTTGAAACCATTAGAAAAGAATCCAAAGGTGCTAATCAATTACTTGAGCTATTTAAAAAAATAAAAGAGTTGAGTATTTCTAATGTCGTATTTAACCCATCAATAATGCGTGGCCTTGATTACTACACAGGAATTGTAATAGAAATGTTTGATATTGGTGGTTCAGAAAATCCAAGAGCAATGTTTGGTGGAGGAAGATATGATGATTTACTTGCTATATTTGGAGAGGATAAACTCCCAGCATTTGGATTAGGGTGGGGTGATATTATAACGATCGACTACCTCACAACCTACAACCTGTTACCAAACATAAAAACCAATACAGCTGTCTATGTCACATTAATGGATGAAAAGCTTCTTAAAGAAACTACTTGTGTTGTTCAAGAATTAAGGAAAAATGATATTAATACATTGATGTGTTTAGAGCCCATTAAACTTAAAAAACAGCTCAAAGAAGCTAATCGAAAAAGTATTAAATGGGTAATCTTTATCGGAGATGAAGAAATTAAGCAGGATAAAATAAAGCTTAAAGATATGAATACAGGAGAGAGTGTCATAATTACGGTAGCTGAGTCTATACAGAAAATTAAAAGTATCCTATAGAATAGCTCTTGGAGTTATTTTTTAACCCCTAAATATAAATAAAAAGCGGGTATTAGTTGTAAACATTGAAACAACAAGTACTGCTCACCGTTTTCTCGATGAAGAAAACCTTTGGCGAATTACCCCCACAAACCTTAATAATGCAATAAGTATTGTTAATAGCAGATACATAGATTTGCTTTGTATAGAAACAAATACAGTAAATAACCAACTTCTTGATTTCCTTAAACTTATAAAGAATAAACGTCTTAAAACAAAAATATTGGCCATTATTCCTAATAGCACCAATCTTAAACATATACTCCTTAGTTATGGTTGTGATGATTATCTTAGTAAACCGTATAACCAAGATGATTTAATTCTTAGATGTAAGAATCTCATACACTGTATCCCTGTACAGTATGAGATTGTATATGAGTCTAATTTCTTAAGGTATGAGAGAAGATTAGATAGGGTAATGTATAACCATATTTATATCCCTCTTACTTCTACAGAGATTAATGTTGTAAAACTTTTAATTAAGCGTAAGTTTGTTACTAAGAAAAACATTATTAACTACATTGAATCTAAAGAGGGTAAGATATATTCAGAACAGTATATTACTGTAATAGTACATAGGATAAGAGAGAAGATTAGATTGTGTATAGGTAGAGAATTAATAGAAAGTATGTACGGGAGAGGGTATAGGTTACATAATTAACTAATTGATATAGAGACCCTTAGATGATACAGTAACCCCTTTGTCTATTTCCAAATTTGAGGGCTTCTTAGTTGGATCAATACAAAGGTTTTTTATGGCCTCAAAGTCGAGACCGACTAGTTCTAGCTGGCTACTATTCTTTCGAATTTCGGAAGTTAATCTATACCAATCAGG